>Ga0081455_10000136_pt1 | contig 85921 bp, 80 predicted proteins | sample TabmetS3T2R1_FD_70207 | JGI IMG/M metagenome (GOLD analysis project Ga0081455, IMG submission 70207) | Tabebuia heterophylla rhizosphere microbial communities from the University of Puerto Rico - S3T2R1 | ecosystem: Host-associated > Plants > Roots > Rhizosphere ... | reverse complement strand
TCGCCGCGCTCACCCGGATCGAGGAGTTGGTCGCCGCGAAACGGCACGCCGGCGGTTGGGACCTGGCCTTGATCCGGCACGGCCGGCTGGCAGCCGCCTCGCACGCACCGCCCCGGCAGAACCCGTGGCCCTTCGTCCGCGCCCTGGTCGCGACGGGTGAAACGGTCGCCGCGGGCGCTCCCCCGGTGCCCGCGGCGAGCCCGGAGGAAACGGAGTGCGTGCTGCGGTGGCTCGAACGGGACGAATGCCGCCTGGTCCTCGCGTCCGGAGCGTGGGTGAGCCCAGCCAGGGGGGCGGGCGGATGGCGACGCTGGACGCTCGTCGACCACTCCCCCCGGGCCCGGGATGCCGACTATCCTCAAGGACCCCGCGCCCGCCGATCTCCCTGAACGGGCGACCGCGGATTGAACATCGAAGCAGGAGTCGAGTCGACGCCGGCCTTCGCCGGCGACGCTGTCCGAGGGATCTGAGGCGAATGAGCACACGGCCGATCACCGTCACGCTCTCCGCGGCGTTCGGCGCCGGCGGTGGAGTCGTCGGGCCGAAGCTGGCGGAACGGCTCGGGCTGCCTTTCCACAACCGCGCGATCCCGGCGACCGTGTCGGCCGAACTCGGTGTGGAACTCGAAAGCGTGCTCCCGCACGACGGCCGCACCGAGACCGGACTGGCCCGGCTGCTGACCGCGGCGGCCCGGGTGCCGAGCGCGACCCTTGGGGGCGCCGAGGCGTACCTGATCGACCCGCGCCAGGTCGACGAGAAAATCGTCGCCGACCAGACCGCGAGCATCGTCCGCGCCATCGCCGACGGTGACGGAGGAGTCATCCTCGGCCGCGCCGCCGCCGTCGTCCTGGCCGGACATCCCCGGGCGCTGCACGTCCGCCTCGACGGTCCGGTCGAATCCCGGATACGGCAGGCGGCGGGATTGACGGGGCTGACCGAGCAAGCCGCCAAGGAGACCCAGGCACGGGTCGACAAGGCTCGCGAGGCCTACGTCAAGAAGCTCTATGGAAAGGATCCCCGGGACAGCCGGCTTTACCACGTCATGCTCGACAGCACGACGATCACCTGGGAGACGTGCGTCGACATCCTGTTCCTCGCCGCCGACGAGTGGCACCGGGCCGAAAAGGACTGACGCCGATGGTCACCGCGCTCGTCCTGATCAACACCCTCGTCGACCGGATCGACGAGGTCGCCCAGCAGCTCACCGACCTCGACGGGGTCAGCGAGGTCTACTCGGTAGCCGGCGACGTCGACCTCGTCGCGATCGTCCGGGTGCCCGAGCACGACCAGCTCGCCGAGGTGATCGCGGGCCGGATCAACAAGACCGCCGGAATCGTCGACACCCGCACGATGATCGCGTTCCAGGCCTACAGCCGGCACGACCTGGAAGCCGCGTTTTCCCTCGGCAGCGCCTGACTCAGCGCGCCGCGTTGCTCGTCTGCACCCAGTCCTGCAACGCGGCGAGGGCCGAACCGGAATCGACGCTCTCGCCGACCCGGACGAGGGCGGCGGCGAGCTGATCCTCCAGCGCGCCCTCACCCGGTTCGTAGACCACGAGACCGGCTGCGGCGTTGAGCAGCACCGCGTCCCGAACGGGGCCGCGTTCGCCACCGAGCAGCCGGCGGCACACGTCGGCGTTGTGCGGCGGATCCCCGCCGCTCAGATCGCCGTCCACCAGACCCAGCCGGGCCGGGTCAACCGTTTCGGTGCTCAACTCCCCGCGCCGAACCCACCACACCTTCGACGTCGTCGCGGTCGTCAGCTCGTCCAGCCCGTCGTCGCCGCGGACGACCATCGCGTCGGCGCCCCGACCGGCGAAGACACCGGCCATCACCGGGGCGAGCCGCCGATCGGGCACCCCGACGACCTGGGCCGGCGGTCGCGCCGGGTTCGTCAGCGGACCGAGGACGTTGAACACGGTCGGGACACCGAGCTCTCGACGGGTGGGGGCGGCGTGCCGCATCGCCGGATGGAAGACCGGTGCGAAGCAGAAGCCGGGTGCCCCCTGCGCGACGCACGCGGCGACGCCCGCCGGCGGCAGGTCGATGACGACGCCGAGTTCCTCCAGCAGGTCCGCCGAACCGCAGAGCGAGGTGGCCGAACGGCCCCCGTGCTTGACCACCTGAGCGCCCGTGCCGGCGAGCACGATCGCGGCCATCGTCGAGATGTTCACCGTGTTCGCCCGGTCGCCGCCGGTCCCGCAGGTGTCGACCATCCGAATGCCGGGGGCCAGATCGAGCGGGGCCGCGAAACCGAGCATCACCGACGCGAGCGCGGCAACCTCGGCAGCGGTCTCACCCTTGGCCCGGAGTCCGACGACGAACCCGGCGATCTGAGCGGCCGTCGCGGATCCCGACATGATCGATTCCATCGCCCAGGTGGCCTCGTCCGGAGCGAGGTTCTCGCCCGCCAGCAGCGCGCCGAGGATCTCGGACCAGCGGTCTCCCGCGGTCATCGTCGAGGCGACCGGGTCAAGCGGGTCGCAGCCCGAACCGTGGTTTGGTCGCTGCGACCACCTGCGGTCCGGCCATTCGCGCCCGGAGCTGTTCCGTGACCGCGGCCGTCAGCTCGAACGGGTCGATCGGAAGGGATACGACGGACTCGGCGCGTGACCACCTCGCCAGCCAGAGATCATCGCGGCGAGCCACCAGCAGGACGATCCGCGGCGGGTCGGCGATCTCGTCCTTGGACTGCCGTGCCAGACCCATCCCACCGGTCGGCCAGGCTTCGGCATCCAGCACACACACGTCGATGCCGCCGGCGTCAAGCGTGGCCATGACCGCATTTCCGTCCGCGCATTCGACGTACTCGACCCGCCCGACCTCGGGGCTGGGCACCTGTCCCAGCGCGGTCAGGACACGTTCGCGGACGGCGGGATCGTCGCTGTAGACCAGCACGGTACTCACGGCGCGAGGATAGCGGAGCCGCTGCGAAAGCGTCCTTCGCAGCGGTCGACGCCCCGGCCGGCGCCGGCCGGCGCCGGCCGGGGCGTCCCTGCCGGCCCGGTTGCACCGGTCAGGGTGGCCCGGCAATAATGAGAATCGTTCTCACGCCCCCCCCCACGAACCGAAGGCCCAGGGCACGCGGTGCACACCGAAAAGCTGGTCGAGACCGACATGCGGCTCACCCCGCAGCGTCGGGCCGTCCTCGACGTGCTCCGCAACAGCCACGACCACCCCAGTGCCGCCGAGGTTCTGGATCGGGTTCGTGGAAGCGCCCCGGGGATCGGTGCGGCGACCGTCTACCGCTCACTCGCTCACCTGGTCGCCAGTGGGCAGGCGCTGGAGATCCGCTTCACGGGCGGCGTGTCCCGGTACGACGCCAACCTCCGTCACCACGACCACCTGGTCTGCGACGGCTGCGGCCGCGCGGTGGACATCCCGGCCGGACAGCCTGGGGCAACCGACCTGTTCGCCGACCGCATCCGCGATCTCGCCGCGTCGACCGGCTTCGACGTCACCTCCTACGATCTACGCTTCCGCGGCCGTTGCGCCAACTGCCGCACCCCTGACGTCGAAGGCGTCTCCTGACCGTCCCCATCCCAACCCGAACACCGCAGAACGGAAGGAAGCCCATGCCCGCACTCGATGGCACCAAGACGCACGACAACCTCAAGGAGGCGTTCGCCGGGGAGAGCCAGGCGAACCGCCGCTACCTGTACTTCGCGCGGCGCGCGGACATCGAAGGCCAGACCGACGCCGCCGGCCTCTTCCGGGACACCGCGGAGGGGGAGACCGGCCACGCGTTCGGGCACTTCGACTTCCTCGCCGAGGTCGGCGACCCGGCGACCGGCGAGCAGGTCGGCACCACCGAGAAGAACCTCGCCAGCGCCGTCGCGGGTGAGACCTACGAATTCACCGCCATGTACCCCGGCTTCGCGAAGACCGCGCACGACGAGGGCTTCGAGGAGATCGCGGACTGGTTCGAGACCCTCGCCCGCGCCGAGAAGACCCACGCCGGCCGTTTCCAGAAGGCCCTCGACGGCCTCAAGGCCGACGCCTGAGGGTGTTCGCCAGCCAGAGGTGAAGCAGGGCCTCGGATCGTCGGCGGCGAACCGGGGCCCTGCTTCACCTGACGGCCGTCCGGCAGCCGTCCGGACGCGGAAAGGACCGATGTGCCCGGCAGGTTGAGTTCGGTTTCCATCACGCTCGATCACGAGGCGTACGCCCAGCGCCGAGCGGACGAGCGGGCACGCCTGATCTCGATCCGCCGCGAACGCAAGGTCCGGGTCGGTGACATGCTCAGCTTCGCGTTCGAGAATGCCGACACCCTGACCTACCAGGTGCAGGAGATGGCGTTCACCGAACGTCTACAGGATCCACTCGAACTCGAGCACGAGATCGAGCTTTACGGCCGCATGCTGCCCGATCCGCACAGCCTGGTCGCCACGATGATGGTGGAACTCACCGATCCGGCGACCGTCAAAGACGAACTCGCCCGACTCGACGGGCTCCAGCACAGCGTCACGCTCAACGTCGCCGCCCCGGGCGGTGAGCTCGTCGTGCGGAGCGCGGAGATCGTCGGACCGGACGAGGACCCCGACGACACCGGGCCGCTGGTCAGCGTGCACGTCCTGCGGTTCCGCTTCACGGACGCCGCTCGTGACGCATTCCGCGACCCGGCCGTGCCGGTGGAACTGGTCGTCGACCACCCCGAGTACGCCGACGCGACGCCGATCGCCGGCCCCACCCGTACCGCGCTCCTGGCCGACCTCGCACTTGCGCCGTAACGCCCCTCAGCCGGCGTTCAGGGCCGGTTGTTCGGGCCCTTCCACGGCACACCGACGGTGTGCGCGAAACACGTCTCGCCGGTGTTGTACGACGAGAGCCGCTCACCACAGACCAGACAGCGGCGACGCGAGGAGGTCGGAGCCGTCTGCGCCGGTGTGACCGCCGCCCCGTTCTCCTCCACGGATCGGGTTGCCGTCGTCATCATGCCTGCCTCCCCTTGCCTCGCTGCGGACCGAGGCCCGTACGTTATGTGACCGCGCTCACGGTGGTCAACGACGCGATCTCACCTTCGCGCTGAGACCTGCCTGAACACGCTGTCCGAAACGGCGGAAGAACCGTCCGACGAAGTCCGGCACGCGGGTCCCCCCATCGCGCCGGGCCAGGTGGACCGTGCCAGAATGCGTCCCGTGGCAGCCGCAACAGTGCTCGACGGACCCCCCGCGCACTCCGCCCACGAGCGCCCGTCGATCGTCTCGGTCGGCACGATGATCTGGCTCTCCAGCGAGCTGATGTTCTTCTCAGCCCTGTTCGCCATGTACTTCACGATCCGCTCGGTCAGCCCGGAATGGCCACCGGCGGGCACCCACCCGAAGGTCGTCTACTCGGCGATCTTCACCTTCATCCTGGTGGCGTCGTCGATCACCTGCCAGTTCGGTGTCTTCGCGGCGGAGAAGGGCGACGTCCACGCGCTGCGCCGCTGGTACGCCCTGACCTTCCTGATGGGTCTCGCGTTCGTGATCGGCCAGGGCAACGAGTACCGGATGGAGGTCAACGAGGGCCACACGCTTTCCAGCGACGGCTACGACTCGACCTTCTACCTGGCGACCGGCTTCCACTTCCTGCACGTCTGCGGCGGTCTCATCGCCTTCCTGTTCGTGCTCGCCAGAACCACCGTCGGGCGCTACAGCCCGGCGAAAGCCACCTCCGCGATCGTGACCTCGTACTACTGGCACTTCGTGGACGTGGTCTGGATCGGCCTCTACCTGACCGTCTACATCATCCAATGACGTCCGAACATCCCAAGAGCGAGTCGATGCCTACTCAGCCCGCACCCGAGCCCGCGGCAGCGGGCGCGCCGTCCGTCGTCCGACGGCGCCGCCGCCGCCTGCCGTTCGGCATCACGCTCACGTTGGCACTCGCCGTCACCGCGGGCCTGTGGGCCCTGCTCGCCCCGGCCGGCAACGCCGACGGCGGCGACAACTCCAGCGCGGTGGCGCAGGGCAAGGAGCTCTTCGCGCAGGGCTGCGCATCCTGCCACGGCATCCAGGGACAGGGCGTCGAAGGTCGGGCCCCGTCGCTGGTCGGCGTCGGGAGTGCCGCGGTCGATTTCCAGGTGTCGACGGGCCGGATGCCGTTGGCTCAGATCGGCACCCAGGCGGGTCGCGCGCCGTCGCGCTACACCCAGGAACAGATCGACCAGCTCGGCGCCTACGTCTCCTCCCTCGGCGGCGGCCCCGAGGCGCCGAACATCACCGAGGCGGACGTCAAGGCGGCGAACCTCTCCGAGGGTGGCGAGATATTCCGGGCCAACTGCGCCGCGTGCCACAACTTCGCCGGCGCAGGTAACGCACTGGAGAACGGTCGTTACGCACCCTCGCTCGGCAGTGCGACGACCAAGCAGATCTACGAGGCGATGCTCACCGGCCCCGAGTCGATGCCGGTGTTCGGCGACAAGACGATCACGCCGGAGCAGAAGGTCGCGGTCGCGAAGTACATCGAGACGTTGCGGCACGGTCAGGACGTCGGTGGCGCGAACCTGGGCCACCTCGGCCCGGTGCCCGAGGGGCTGGTGGCGATCCTCATCGGCATCGGCGGCTTGGTCGCCGCCACGATCTGGATCGGGTCCAAGTCGTGATCGGCCGGAAGCGCGGCGAAGCCGCCACCCGTCCCCCGGCACGCCGCGAAGCTCCACTGACCGGAACGAAGAACGACGAGCGGTTCGTCTCGTTCTTCTTCCTGCTCTCCGGCGGCGGCGCCGTGTGGTTCTTCGTGACGTACTGGATCCACACGAAGACCGACAATTTCGTCAACGCGATGTACGGCCTGTCGCTGGGCGTGTGCCTCGGCAGCCTGGGCATCGGGGCGATCCTGTGGGCCAAGAAGCTGATGCCGCACGAGGAGGCCGTGCAGGAAAGGCATCCGTTCGGCTCCCCGCCGGAGGACGTCGAGGCCGCGACCGAGACCTTCCGCGCGGGTGTCGAAGGCAGCGGCATCGCCCGTCGCCCGATCCTGCGCCGTAGCCTGCTGCTCGCCAGCGGCCTGCTGGCGCTGCCGCTCATCGCCCCGCTGCGTTCCCTGGGCGACAAGCCGCGGGCCGCGGAGCTGAACCACACGCGTTGGAGCAAGGGCTCGCGCATGGTGCTCGCCGACGGCACGCTGGTGAAGCTCGGCGATCTCGAACCGAACGGCGTCGTGACGGTTTTTCCCGAACACCACACCGACGTCGAGGCCGCGGCGGACTCGTCGGTGCTGCTGATCAACATCGGGCAGAACAACGTCACCGACCGGACCCGGGCGAAGGCGTTCGAAGGTTACGTCGCGTACTCGCAGATCTGCACGCACGCCGGTTGCCCGGCCCGCCTCTACAGCCAGCAGACGCACGTGCTGCTCTGCCCGTGCCACCAGTCGCAGTTCAACGTCATCGAAGGATGCAAGCCGATCGCCGGACCGGCCACCCGCTCGCTGCCGCAGCTCGCGATCGACGTGGACGGACAGGGTTACTTCATCGCCAAGGGCGACTTCGACCAGCCCGTCGGGCCCGGATTCTGGGAGCGCGATTGAGCACCGACGACGCGGCGATTCCCGCTCCCGGCGCGTTCGACAGCCGGGACCCGCGTCCCGAGCCCACCGGCGCCGGCAAGGCGATCGGCGGAGCCGGCCGGTTCGTCGACGAACGCACCGGCGGCGCGGGATTCTTCCGCGAGTCGATGAACAAGGTCTTCCCGGACAACTGGTCGTTCATGATCGGGGAGATCGCGCTCTACAGCTTCATCATCCTGCTGCTCACCGGCACCTACCTGACGTTGTTCTTCCAGGACTCCTCGGCGGAGGTCGTCTATCACGGCAGTTACCTGCCGCTGAAGGACGTGCCGATGAGCGCGGCATACGCATCGACGCTGAACATCTCGTTCGACGTCCGCGCCGGCCTGCTGATCCGCCAGATCCACCACTGGGCCGCGCTGCTGTTCATGTTCGGCATGGTCGTGCACGCCTGCCGGGTCTTCTTCACCGGCGCGTACCGCAAGCCACGAGAACTGAACTGGCTGATCGGCGTCGGCCTGGTCACTCTCGGCATGCTCGAGGGTTTCGCCGGCTACTCGTTGCCCGACGACCTGCTGTCGGGCACCGGCCTGCGGATCGCCGACGCGGTCATGCTTTCGATCCCGGTCGTCGGCACGTGGGTCTCGTTCCTACTCTTCGGGGGCGAGTATCCGGGCACGCACATCATCGAGCGGCTCTACGTCATCCACATCCTGCTGGTGCCCGGCCTGATCCTGGGGCTGATCTCCGCCCACATGGGCCTGCTCTGGCATCAGAAGCACACCCAGTTCCCGGGGCCCGGACGGACCGAGAACAACGTCGTCGGCGAACGCATGTTCCCGGCCTACGCCGCCAAGGGCGGCGGGTTCTTCATGATCGTGTTCGGCATGCTGGCGTTGCTCGCCGGCCTGTTCCAGATCAACCCGGTCTGGCTCTACGGCCCCTACTCCCCCGCGAACGTGTCCGCCGGCTCCCAACCGGACTGGTACATCGGTTTCCTCGAAGGCGCGCTGCGCATCATGCCCAACTGGGAGTTTCGAGGGTGGGGCTACACGATCCCGTTCATGATCCTGATACCGGGCGTGGTCATACCCGGGCTGATGTTCACGCTGTTCGCGCTCTGGCCCTGGATAGAGCAGCGCATGACCGGCGACAAGGCATACCACAACCTGCTGCAACGACCGCGTGAGTCACCGGTTCGTGCCGGCGTCGGGATGATGTCGCTGACGTTCTACGGCGTGCTGGTCGCATCCGGGGCGAACGACATCTTCGCCTCGATCTTCCATATCTCGCTCAACGCCCTGACCTGGGCGGGTCGCGTCGCGATCATCATCCTGCCGCCGATCGCCTACGTGGTGACGAAGAAGATCTGCGAGGCGCTGAACCGCAAGGACGCCGAGGAGCGCGCCCACGGCTACGAGACCGGCATCATCCGCCGGTTGCCGTCCGGTGAGTTCATCGAGGTCCACGCACCGCTGCCGGCCGCCCGCGAAACGCATCTCATCCCGGTCGAGACGACCACGTTCGCCCGGCTGTCCGAACGGGCTCGCGACGAACTGGTCTCGGTGGGATCGGGTCCGACCGATTCGGACGCGCCCGGCTCGGGGAACACCACGCGCCGGGGTGGCCTCGTCGACTTCTTCGTGAAGCGCGACTGACGCCGTGCGACTGACCTAACCGGTGTCCTCCCCCCACTTCGGATACTTCGAAGCAAGCATCGTCGGGCTGTTCCAGGGCGTCTCGGAGCTGTTCCCGATCTCGTCGCTGGGTCATTCGATCCTGATTCCCGCACTGGTCGGGGGGTCGTGGGCGAGGGACCTGAACGTCTCGGCGGGCGAGTCGCCCTACCTGGCCTTCATCGTCGGAATGCACGTGGCGACCGCGCTGGCGCTGATCGCGTACTTCTGGCGGGACTGGGTGCGGATCGTCCGCGGGTTCTTCTCCTCGGTCGTTCGCCGAGAGGTCCACACCCCCGAGCAGCGCCTGGCGTGGCTACTCGTCATCGGGACGATCCCCGTCGGGTTGGTCGGCCTACTGTTCGAGCACACGTTCCGGACCACCTTCGGAAAACCCCTCTCGGCGGCGATCTTCCTGATGGTGAACGGGCTGATCCTGTTCGGCGGCGAGTACCTGCGGCGCCGGGCGCCGGCGTCCGAGGGTTACGAGATGGCGACGGTCGCGGTGGCGAAGTCCGGCGACGGCGGACGCGACCAGCACATCGATCATCGACTCGCCGGGCTTTCGGTCCGCGACGCCGTCTTCGTCGGCTCGTCCCAGATCGGGGCCCTGTTCTCCGGCATCAGCCGGTCCGGTATCGCGATGACCGCCGGACTGCTTCGTGGGCTCTCCCACGAGGACGCCGCCCGCTTCTCGTTCCTGCTGGCCACCCCGGTGATCCTGGCCGCGGGCGTACTGAAGATTCCGGACCTGACCGGCCCGCTCGGCGACGGCGTCCGCGGTCAGATCCTGCTCGGCAGCGTCCTGTCCGGCGTGGGGGCGTACCTGTCCGTGCGGTTCCTCGATCGCTACTTCCAGACCCGGACGCTCACCCCGTTCGCGATCTACTGCCTGCTCGCCGGCGTGGCGTGCACCGTCCGCTTCGGCGTCTTCTAGCCCGTCTTACGCAGGCCACCCCTACGCCGGGGCGCTCACGCTGAGCTCCGTTCCCGACCCGGCCTCCGGAAACCCGCCCCTCGCCACCGGCGTGTCGCGGGCGGTTTCCCGGAGGCGGGGAACCCGAGACGACGGACCGGGACCGACGCTGAGGGCCCCTACGCCAAGGCACCTTCCTCGTCGAGCTCGAATTCCGCCAAGCCGTCGCCGTCGGCCGACGCTCTGGCCGGCGAGGAGAGAACGACCAGCGCCACCGCCACACCCACGGCGATCAACCCGGCGGAGACCCAGAAGCCGAGGTGGTACCCGCCGGTCAACGCGAACGCGGTCGAGTGCCCGGCGTCGCTCAGGTGCGCCGTCCTGGTGGAGGTCAGCGTGGCGAGGACGGCCAGCCCCAACGCCCCGCCGACCTGTGCGGTCGTGTTGATCAGACCCGACGCCAGGCCGGCGTCCTGCGGTGCCACGCCTGACATCGCCAGCCCCATGAGGGCGGGGAAGCACATCCCGGCGCCGAGCCCCATCAGGGAAAGCGCCGGGAAGATGTGCGGCCAGTAGCCACCCGCGACCGGAACCACCGCCAGCAGACCGAGAGCGACGGCGATCAGGACCAGGCCGGCGATGGCCAGCGCGCGCGGTCCGAACCGGTGGATCAGCCGTTCGGAGTAACGCACCGACAGGGCGCCCATCAGGATCGTCACCGGCAGGAAGGCAAAGCCGATCTTGAGCGGACCGTATCCCAGCACTTTCTGCAGGTAGAGGGTGCCGAGGAAGAACATGCCGAACATGCCGGCCGCGCCGGTGACCTGGATCAGGTTCGCGCCGCAGACGTTCCGGGACCGGAAGATGCGCAACGGCATCAGCGGATTGGCCGCCTTCGCCTCCCGGACGACGAACGCGACGAACAGGACCAGGGCGAGAGCCCCGAGGCCGAGCGCCGCCCCCGAACTCCAGCCGTCCTCGGCGGCGGGCTTGACGATCGTGTAGACGCCGAGCATCAAGGCCGTCGTGACGAGCAACGCGCCGCTGACATCGATCCCGCCGGTCAACCCGGTGCCGGGGTCGTCGGCGACGTATCGCCGGGCCAACACCGCCGTCGCGACGCCGATCGGGATGTTGATGAAGAAGATCCAGTGCCAGTTGATGGCCTGCGTCAGGATGCCGCCGGCCAGCAGGCCCACTGCGCCACCGGCGGACGCGACGAACGCGAAGACGCCGATCGCCTTCGCCTGCTCCCGCGGCTCCGGAAACATCGTGACGATCATGCCGAGGATGACGGCGGAGGTCAGCGCTCCCCCGGCCCCCTGGACGAACCGGGAGATCACCAGCACCAGCCCGTTCGTCGACGCGCCGCACGCCACCGAGGCGGCGGAGAAGACGACCAGCCCGACGAGGAAGACGCGGCGCCGTCCCGCCAGGTCACCGAGCCGGCCGGCGAGCAGGAGCAGTCCGCCGAAGGCGATGAGATAGGCGTTCACCACCCAGGCCAGGCCCGACGAGGAGAAGTCCAGGTCCCGCTGGATGTACGGCAGGGCAACGTTCACCACCGTGACGTCGAGGACGATCATCAACATGCCGGTGCACAGCACGTACAGGGCGACCCAGCGCGACGGCGAGGCCTGGATCGAAGGGGTGGTGACGGATGCGGTCATGACTGTGCGCTCATGTCGAGGTAACGGCCCAATGCGTCGAGGAGTTCGTGGGTGCCCTGCTCCCGAACGGCGTTGGAGTCGAGGCCGTCGAGGAACACCCCCTGTTCGGTCACGATAAGGCGGGTGCCGCCGTCATTGTCCAGGATTTCGATGGTGGCGACCGACACCGAGATCCGCCGGCCGTCCATCGTCATCGCGTACGTGTAGACGATCCGTTCCTCCTCGACGATGTCCTGGTAGTCGACGTCGAAGCTGAATTGCGGTCCGCCGCCCGGGGTCCCGCCTGCCATGGATTCGTGCCCACCGACCCGGAAGTCCATCTTGTGCGACGCGTTCATCGCCGAGCCCGGATCGCCGAACCAGCGCATCTTGGTCACCGGGTCCGCGAAAGCGGCGAAGACGCGCGCCGGGGCGGCGGCGTAGCTCCGTTCGATCACGAACGTGTCGTGCGCGACGGTTCGGGTCATCGGTTGTGTCCCTTCGGGGGTGGGCCGTCCGGTGTCTGTGGCGGAAAGCTGTCCAGCAGGGCGCCCAGCCGGTCGAGCCGCTGCTCCCAGGCCGAGGCCTGCTGTTCGAACCAGGCCTCGGCACCGGCGAGCGTCTGCGCCTCGAGGTGGCAGGTCCTGACCCGGCCGACCTTCTCGGAACGGACGAGGCCACTGGCTTCCAGCACCCGCAGATGCTGGTGAACGGCGGGCAAGGACATCGGCAGCGGCCGGGCCAGCTGGCTGACCGACGCCGAACCACGGCTCAGCGCCTCGACGAGCTGCCGCCGGGTCGGGTCGGCGAGCGCCTGGAAGATCAGGTCCAGGCGCTGATACTTAAGCATCGACTTAAGTATCAGTAGATTCCGGCGAACGGTCAAGGAGATCGGGGAGCCCGACCCCCGGTCAATTCGGCTGTCGTCCCCGTTCTTCGTCCTAGGTGCGCACGTGGGACACGAGGTCTACGGGTCGTCCGCCGTCTACGGCATTGCCAACGCCGCCTGGGGCGTCGGCCTCCGCTCGGCGTCCTGTACGTCGATCGCGGCGCCGCCCAGGTAGCGTGCCGCCCATGGCCACGCTCGAGGACGCAGCTCGTGTCGCGCTCCGTCTGCCCGAGGTGACTGAGACCGAGAAAAGGCGCCACCGCACGTGGACGGTCGGTGGCAAGGGATTCGCCTGGGAACGTCCCTTCTCCAAGGCGGACATCAAACGCTTCGGCGACCAGACCCCACCCGGCGGCCCGATCCTGGCCGTCCGGGTCGCCGACCTGGCGGAGAAGGAGGCGGTTCTCGCGGAAGCGGGCGACGCGTTCTTCACCATCCCGCATTTCGACGGTTACGCCGCCGTGCTGATCGAGTTGGACAGGGTCTGCGGCGACGCGCTCGAAGAGGCGATCGTCGACGGCTGGCTGGCCTGCGCGCCACGCCCGCTCGCGGAACGTTGGGTCCACGAACCAAGCTGGACTTCACCTGGTCCTCAGAGAAGAGGTTGACCAGCTTCGGTACGATCAGCGTGTCGCAGGGCGGCGGCATCGCGTTGATCTTCGTCAGAAGGGACTGATCCGGTGCCCTCGCCGCACTTCGGATATCTCGAGGCCAGCGTCGTCGGCCTGTTCCAAGGGGTCTCGGAACTCTTCCCGATCTCCTCTCTCGGGCATTCGATCCTGATTCCTGCGCTCGTCGGCGGGTCCTGGGCCCGAGACCTGGACGTCTCTTCCCAAGAATCCCCCTACCTCGCGTTCATCGTCGGCATGCACGTCGCGACCGCGCTCGCATTGGTTCTCTACTTCTGGCGGGACTGGGTTCGTATCGTCTCGGGCCTTTTCACGTCGGTCGTCCGACGAGAGATCCGGACTCCCGACCAGCGACTCGCCTGGTTACTGATTCTGGGGACGATCCCGGTCGGCATCATCGGGCTCCTGTTCGAGCACACGTTCCGGACCAAATTCGGGACCCCGTTGTCCGCCGCGATCTTCTTGATGGTCAACGGATTGATCCTGTTCGGCGGCGAGTACCTACGCCGACGGGCACCCGGCTCGGAGGGATACGCGATGGCAACGGTCGCCGTCGCGAAGTCGGACGACTCCGAACGCGACGTGGCCAGCGATCATCGGCTTGCCGGACTGTCGATCAAGGACACGTTGTTCGTCGGCTCAGCTCAGATCGGAGCGCTGTTCTCCGGCATCAGCCGGTCCGGCATCGCAATGACCGCCGGACTGCTGCGGGGCCTCTCGCACGAGGATGCCGCCCGATTTTCGTTCCTGCTGGCTACCCCGGTGATCCTCGCGGCGGGTGTGTTCAAGGTCCCGGACCTGACAGGGCCATTGGGCGACGGCGTCCGAGGCCAGATCCTGATCGGAAGCATCTTGTCGGGCGTAGGAGCCTACCTCGCCGTGCGATTCCTCGATCGTTACTTCCAGACCAAGACTCTGACCCCCTTCGCGATCTACTGCCTGCTCGCAGGTCTTGCCTGCACGATCCGCTTCGGCGTCTTCTAACCGCTCCCTCTCATCCGTCAAGGAGTGGCGGGCAGCCCGAGTTCGGCAACGATGCCGCGGTGATCGCTACCCGGGACCGCCACCGTATGTCCGCCGAGCGGCACCACGCCTCGACCGGCAAGGACATGGTCCGGACGCACATACGGAGGCAGGAATCGGTTGGCCGGCCAGGTCATGGCATATCCGCGCCCGGTCGCGTCGAGAACATCCTGAAGGTGGGCCGACCGGAGGAGATCGGGGAATTCCCGGTTGCCCAGGGTTGCGTTGAAGTCCCCGAGAACGATCATCGGCCCGGGGATCGTCTCGAGCATCGACTCGACTCCACGCAACTGGGCCGACCAGGCGGAGGACGCCCGTGCGCTGACCGGGGAAACGGTGTGCACCACGACGACCGTGACGGGTCCGCGATCAGTGACGACCGTCGCCCTGATCACCTGCCGCCCCGCCAGGACGAGACGGTCGGTAGCTTCCAGCGGGAGACGGGAATAGAGAGCCATTCCGTCGGGCGAGTTGCGCGGCGAAAGGAACCGGTACGGGTACGACGCCGAAAGCGTGGACGCAACGATCCCCGGGGCCGTGACGTTGCTGAATTCCTCGAACGCCACGACATCGGGCTGCGCGGCGACGATCCCCGTGACAACGCTGCCGGCCCGCGCGTTGTCCGCGTACAAGTTCGCAGTCAGAACCTTGAGCCTGATGCCGTCCTTCGGCAGAGGTTGTCCGTCATGGACGACAGGCAGCATTCCGCCGAACCAGACAAGGTGACCGGTGATCCCGATGCCGGCGATCACGCACAACGTTGCTCGACGTCGCCACAGGGCCGCGGCAAACAACGGATATGCCAGTAAGAAGGTCAGCGGCGCCGCTGCTTCGACGACGGTTGCTGGATAGCCGCTGTCGAAACGAGCGAGCCGTAGCGCACCCGATCCGACGATGGCGAAAGCACTGAGGACCGCGAACCCGAATCCAACGCGGAGGAAGAAGTGCCGTACCCAATCGACACGCCCCGCTGCTGATTCGACGTCGCGGTGGCTGTGGGACCGGTCCGTTCCCGACCACCTCAAGCCTCGGCACGCCCGTAGTCGTCCTCGTAACGGACGATGTCGTCCTCGCCGAAGTACCTGCCGTGCTGCACTTCGATGAACACGAGTGCCTCGGCGCCCGTGCATTCGACCCGGTGACGCACTCCGACCGGGATGTCGACCGCGATTCCGGGTGAGACCGGGATGCGTTCCTCGTCGCGCCACACCAGACCTGTTCCGCAGACCACGAACCAATGCTCCGAGCGCTCGGCGTGCGACTGCAACGAAAGACGGCAGGCGGGTCGCACCGTGATGGACTTCACCTTGTACACGTCCGGCGACTCGAGCACCCGGAAACTTCCCCAGGGCCGCTGGGTTTCTTGCCATGAGTCGGTCATGTCCTGCAACACGTCGTCTCCGATCGCCTGCCTTCACCCCTCACGTCTTGACCGTTCTCATCCATGCTCATGACGATCAGGACACACACCAGCCCATCTTCGGCGGGGGCGGTTTCACCGACATTGCTAGAAGGTCAACGACCGAAGACGCTTTCGCTTCCCCGGCATCAACAACCCGGACAGTACGGAGATGAAACTCCTTCGAAATGTCTGCGCAATCCGGTCCGCAGAATTCATCTAGTCTTTTGCTCGCCATCGATATGATCGGACTATCAGAGAGCGGATGGCACGTACCATCGGATACCAGAACAACCCGCCCTCATTCATGGGGCATATCGCCGCCTTGACAGGTTGCGAGGGTCCATGTGGGTGAAGTTGGGATCTGTTGCTTCAGTCGGCGTCGAGGGCACCGATGGAAAGGGCACGCCCTCTGTGCTCGCAAGCTTTGGAAGGACCTCCTCATGGTCTTGGCACGACCACGTCAACGGTTGTGGACGATCATCGGTGGCATCGTGACTATCGCGGTCGCCGCGATCGGGACGCATGCCGTGTTGCCTTCCGCGAGAGCGGCGACGACCACGCTGTCCGGGGTCAACGGCGGGGGATCGCTCAGCGCGGCGAACGCGTTCGGTTCCTGGCGGGGATCTGCCGTCACGGTCGTGAACAACTTCATGCCGCGCGCCACCTGGGCGGACTTCGCGAACCCGACCTACGGCGGCCCGGATGACTGGCGGGGTGTGTCCGGCGTGAAAATCAGCTGGGCGGTCCCGATGCTCCCCGAAAGCGGGGGGAGCATCCAGACCGGCGCCACCGGCGCCTACAACTCCTACTTCGCATCGATGGCCCGCAAACTGGTCGCCGACGGGCAGGGCAACGCGAACATCCGCCTCGGCTGGGAAATGAACGGGGACTGGATGAACTGGGGCGGGACCTCCGACCCGACGTCCTGGACCGCGTACTGGCGGCAGATCGTCACCACCATGCGCGCCGTTCCCGGAGCGAACTTCGAGTTCCTGTGGTCCCCGAACGCCGGCGTCGACTACAACCTGAACCTGCTCTATCCCGGTGACGCCTACGTCGACCAGGTCGGCATGTCGGTCTACGACCAGAGCTTCACCTACGCGCCCTCCCAGACCGCGGCCCGCTGGAGCGAGATCTACAACGGTGTCAACGGCAACTACGGTCTCGCCTGGCTCGTCGACTTCGCCGCCGCACACGGCAAGAGCATGGCCTTCGCCGAATGGGGCCTATCGGATCGCTGCGACGGACACGGCGGCGGTGACGACACCAACTACATCCAGCAGATGCACACCTTCTTCGCGAACAACAACGTCGCGTGGGAGACCTACTTCAACTACGACATGAGCTCCTGCGAAATCCACAAGATCAACACCGGACGTTTCCCGCAAGCAGCCGCTCTCTACCGCCAGCTGTTCTCCCAGCCATACCGGCCAGTCGCCGTCCCCACCACAACCGGCCGCGCCGCGATCGCCACCGACGTGGCACAAGTCAGCACGAAAGCCAACCGCAGCAACCCGTTGGCACTAGACGGCGCGAAACTCGCCGGCCAGGTGTTCATCTGGGCCGAAACACCCACAACAGACGTCAAATCCGTCAACTTCTACCTCGACACACCCACCACCTCAACCCCCACCCACGTCGAAACCACCGCCCCCTACGACCTGGTCGGCGGCAACACCACCGGAGCAATCGCCTGGGACCCCGACTCCATCCCCCCAGGCACCCACACCCTCACCATCACCGTCAAACGCGGAACCGGAACCACCACCTACACCGCCACCTTCACCACCGGAACCACCACCACAACCGGACGGGGGACGACCACCCCGGCTCCCTCCCCGACCCCCACCGGAACGACCTCGCCGGACCCCGCTGTGTCGACAGAACCCGACGCTGGCACGTTCGTTTCGATTGCGCCTACCCGGGCTCTCGACACCCGCGCCGGAATCGGTACGCCGGGCGCGATTCCCGGTGCCATCGCGCCAGGGGGCACGTTTACGTTGGACGTCTCCGCGGCGACGTCCTCGATACCGGCTTCGTCGATCGCTGCCGCTCTGATGAATGTCACGGTCACCAGCCCGCAGACAGCCGGCTTCATCACGGTGTACCCGGGCCGGACCGCGCGACCGTACGTGTCTAATCTGAACTTCGCCGCGGGGCAGACCGTGCCCAACCTCACGGTGGTCGCGGTAGGCGCGGACAGAACGGTGTCGTTCTTCAATGGCTCCGCCGGATCCGTCCAGCTGGTCGTCGACATCTCGGGCTTCTACACCGCCGGCTCGCCGGCATCGGCAGGCACCCTGCAGCCGCTGAGCCCGGCTCGCCTGCTGGATACCCGTACCGGCAACGGGGCTCCGTCAGGATCGATTCCTGCCGGCGGGACCGTGGCCCTGCAGGTCGACGGTCGTGGCGGGGTTTCGTCGTCCGGCGTTTCGGCGGTCATCTTGAACGTGACGGTGACCGAGCCTGGATCAGCCGGCTACATCACGGCGTACGGAGACGGCACGGCGCGTCCGTTGGCGTCGAACCTGAACTTCGCTGCGGAACAGACGGTTGCGAATCTGGTGGTCGCGCCCGTGGGATCGAACGGAACGGTCGACCTGTTCAACGGCTCGGGGGGCACGACCCATCTCATCGCGGACGTGTTCGGCTACGTGTTGGGTGGGGATCCGAGCATCGCCGGCGCCATGCAGTCACTCAGCCCACAACGACTCCTGGACACTCGCGTCGGAACCGGAGCATCGGCGTCACCGATCAGGACGGGCACTGCCGTGCAGCTCCAGGTGACCGGAACGGCGGGAGTGCCCTTGACCGGGGTCAAGGCGGTCGTGCTGAACGTGACGGTGACGAATCCCAGCGCTGCCGGTTTCATCACCGCCTACCCGAACGGCACCGATCTTCCCCGCACGTCGAACCTGAACTTCGCTGCGGGACAGACGATCCCCAACCTGGTTGTCGTTCCGGTGGGACCGGACGGCGTCGTCGACCTCTACAACGGTTCGGCCGGCTCGACCGATCTGCTCGCCGACATCTTCGGTTACTACCTGTCGGGCTGAATCTTCGAGATCTCCTTCCGCCTGGGCGGGCCCACGGCCCCGGTGCGCTACGGGGACGTGATCGAGAACGACGAGAACGTCGCCGAGAACGAGGTCGACGTCCCGGAGTTCGACGTCAGGATGCCGGCCTTGGCGGCAGTCGAGAACCAGGATGTGATGTCCGCCGGGCTCTGGACCGTTCCGATCTGGACCGGCGCGCCACCGTTGATGCTGTAGTAGGCCGTGATCTGGGCCAACGGGTATCCGCGGACCTTGTTCGTATCGGAACTCGCCGGAATCGGATCCGGCACATTGGAACTGCCGACCAGGATGAGGTCCACCGTCGATGCCGTCGTCAACGTCGGCATCGACACCGTGGCAACAGTGCTCCCGGAGCCCTTCTCCTCGTAGAAGAACGAGATGTGGGGGTCGTCTCCCACCCCGTTGTGCTCGATTTCGATCTTGGCGAAGTTGCTCTGGTCCGGGCCGAAGAACGCGGCCACCTGTTGATAGTTCGCCGTCAGGTAGTTGATCGGGCCGACCACCCGCGCTCGAGCCGTGAACGAACCGAGGGCTCCGTTGAACGTCTTGTACAAGGCGTTCTGCTGGTTGCCGTCCGCCAGCTGACCGGACGTCGAGGTGACGGTGAGTCCGGTGCTGCCGAACGAGAGCTTGCCCGAGTTGCACTGGGAGCCGAGCGTGTTCGCTAAGACACCGTCGAAGCCGGTGACGTTGCACGTCGCGGAGACCGTTCCACCGGTGGTCAGGTCGCTGGTCGTGGCCGGACCGGCGGTCGGTCCGGTCGCCACAGCCGGACTCACGTTCGACAGCAGCATCACGACGTCTTGGAAGTCGTTGTTCTTGTTGGCCGGGATGCGAGTGATGTCGATCCCAATCAGATAGGTGTTCGGGATGAGAACGTGTCCGGGACCGTAGACCGGATACACCCGCAGGTCGTGCAGGTAGTGCGGCGGCGAGATGTTCGCCCCCGCCGTCGTGTGAGCGAGGTTCATGGAGTCGTCGGAGTAGTTCACGTCCCCGAAGTCTCCCGAGAACAGGCCGAACGTCCCGCTCGGGTTGAACGTGGTGACCCCGTTCGGCGTCGGGAACATCTTCTGGTTCTGGACGTACGTCGACGAGGTGTCGGGCGGGAACATCCAGAGCTGGTTGCATGCCGAGTTGCACGGGGTCGCGGTCGTCGCACCCTTGAGGAAGAAACCGGTTCGTCCGGAGCCCTGCGTCGAAAGGTCTCGACCGCTGTAGTGCGCGACCGGCGTCAACGTCACCGGCTTGCTCGGATCCGCCACGTTCCAGTACGGGCTGGTGATCTCGTCGGTGGCCGGGAGGTACCGCAGCGGCCCGAGCAGGTGACGCGTCGTGCTGGACGCTCCGTTGGGCACGACGAGCGTCGTGTACCCGAGTGCGTGCACCACCTGGTCCAGGACCGGCTCGTAGTTGCCTTCGTAGTTGCAGGCGATGATCCCGGCGAGGTCGACCGTCTTCGTAGAAGCGTTCGGGTCATTGGTGTTGTAGGTGATCACCGCGTCCCGGTTCTCGTCCCCGACCGCGAGGGTGTTCGTCGAGGTCGGGCAGCCCGTCGGGGCCACCGGAGTGAACACGACGCTGATCGTCTGGCTCGAGCCGGGATCGATCGTGAACGAGGTGGGCTGTCCGGACGCGAGCGCGAACTGGCTGGCGTTCGTCCCACTGATCGCGATGTTGCTGATCGTCAACGGCAGTCCGCCGGTGTTGCTGATCGTCACCTGCTGGGCCGGTGCGCTGGGGCCGAAGACCGACGCGGAGAAGACCAGGCGCGAGTTCGGCAGCTTCAGGATCCCGTCCGTCGGCGCCGACTGGGACACCGTAGGCGGATGCGGCGGAGCCGCTTGAGTCCAGGACGCGCTGGCGGTGCCGACGTTTCCGGCGACATCCTTGACCGTGACCGTGACCGTGTGGTTGCCGTTCGTGGAGACGACGAAAGGACCGGTGTAGCTCGTCGGCGCGCTGCCGTCGACGCTCCAGACCGTGCTGGCCACCCCCGAGCCCCCGGTCTCGTCCGCCGACGACACCGTCACCTGAACGTCGCTGATGTAGGTGCCGGTTCCGTCCTGGGTGCCCGACAGGGAGACCGAGGCAGTGGGCGGGGTGGTGTCCGGAGCCATGTAGGGCACGACGTCGACGAAGTCGATCTTCGTGTTCGTGCCCCCCACCGCATCCAACGTCAAACGCCCATCAGACACCGTCACCGTCTTCGTCACCGTCTGGAACGGAGTCCCCGACGACGGAACGAAATGATCGATGATCGTCACCGCGTTCCCCGTCCCCGACTCCGCATTGATCTGATTCACCGAGTTGAACGCCGTCGGATCACCCACCCCCACCGTCACCACATAAACCCCGTTGGTCAGCGTCGCCACCCAGCGTCCGGGGGTCGTGTTCCCGCTGCCGGATGGGGCCTGCATGAGCAATTGGGTGTCATACCGGCGATCCGGCGACACCGACGAATTACGAACCCGGGTGTTCGCGGTCAGATCAAGCGGAGCACCGGAGGGATCCTGCCAGCCGGAGGTGCCGTTGTCGGGTGCGCCGGTATCCGCTTGGTATCCAGCAGGAGCCATGAGGAAAGCTGGCTGGAAGTTGACGTGGAGTTGGGTGGGAGCCGCCAGGGCGGTGGTCGCCAGCACGCCTAACCCGGTCAACGTTCCCGCCGTGATGGCGACGACGACGCCAACCCGCGCCGTACGTCTTCCACTTCCCGACCAACGCATCAAACGATCCCCGGTCTCGATTCAGGTCCGCATCGGAGGCCGAGAAGGTCGGGCCAGGACACGAAGGTCTTCTCCCTCGGTCAGCCCGATCGGCGCCGAGGGATATCGGATACATGACGATGGCCGATCAACATGAAATCAAGGCTGCCGAGACGTTACCATCACATTTCTCCTTTCTCGATTCATCTGAGTTGGTGCACAATGCGTGACGAAGCGCACACGACATAAATCCTCCGCCGCGATCTTGTTTTCAACATAACCAAGATGCAGTACAGTCCGCGTTGACCAACAAACCCGACCGCCCCTCATAGGCAGCAGCTGGGTTGAGAGTGTTTCTGCTGTTCCTAGGTTGGGGGACACTGTGAGTCGATCAAGACGTATGGCGCGAGGGATCGACAACGCTGTCCGGCGTGGAAACGATCCGGTGTGGCGCTATGTGTTCAACGGTGCGGCATGGCGCCATCATCGAACTCATCCACCCGCCCTGAACCCCACCGCTGAAAGGCTGTTACGCGGACTCTGCGAGGACGGCGTCGCACGCACGTCGCTACAGGAACTGACCGGTGACGAGCATCTTCTCGGCCGCCTACAGGCCTATGCATACGAACTCGAGTCTGGGCAGAACAGTCCCCCCAGGAGAACCGGTGTCGATGCGCTCCCCACGTCGCCGGGGCGACCTTTTCTCATCGAGATGCTCGACTCGAATCGCCCGCTCGTTGATCCGCGCGGTCTGTTGGCACAGTTTGCAACGCAAACGCAACTCAAAGGCCTGGTTGATACCTACTTCGGCTTGACCTCGAAGATCTCGGATATCAACATCTGGCGCAATATTCCTGGGAATAACAATGGCGGCGCCGCGACGCAGCTCTGGCATCGTGATCTTGCCGAGGACCGATACCTGGTAAAAGCTTTTCTCTACCTTGAGCCGGTGGCGATCGAGAACGGACCTTTTGTCTTCGCCCGCGGAACCCATCTGCTGTCGAGCTCCGATTCGCCGCGAGGCGGAACCGTCCACGACGGTATCAACTACCGAGTGATCGATGCCGATCGCTCCGCGACCCTCGACCAGCAAGCGGAGATCTGCACCGGACCGGCGGGGTCACTTGTCCTCGCTGACGTGCGCGGATACCACCGAGGCGGGTTGACCTCGTCGCGGTCGCGCTTCCTTCTCCAGATCCGGTACACGTCTGCCACCGCTTTGCGCGTCAAGATGCTCCAGGCGCCGCAGGACGTCAACCCGCGTGAGTGGAAACGGCATCTGTCATACGACCTGAGAAGGTCGAACGCCCGGACGGCTGACGCTCAGGCGTCTCCGGCAAATCGCACGACCGCGAACATACGGTCGTAGGTGGGGCCAGTTGTGGGCGACGCACCGTTCGACCACGGCCCGCAACTCATCACTGACAATGCCAGCTCGGGCCGTGGACCTGATCGTCCGACACCCCCCACTATTGGTCAGGCACATCTAGCTCCGGAGGCCGAAACGGCTAGCCTTCACGACGGGCCGCCAGTTCGAACACGTCCTCGTTGGCCCGGTCGCCGATGGTCGACCACTGGAACCTTCGCGAGATGTCACGGCCCTGCGCGCTCACGTGCGCACCAAGCTTGGGATCGGAGCGAAGAGCTGCGAGCGCGTGGCCGAATTCCTCGGGGCCATCGGCGGGAAGGTAGTGCTGGCCCGCGACCAGATCGAGGCCCTCTACGCCGACTCGGCTGCTGATGATCGGGATCCCGTGGGCCAGTGCTTCCAGCACTTTGAGCCGCGACCCCCCACCCAGCCGAAGAGGAACGAGCAGTGCGTCGTGGTCGCGGTAGCTGTCCCCGACATCGTCGACGCGGCCCACGACGGTGACCCCCGGAACACCCTGAAAGATGGTGCGAACCACGGTGGCGTCGCCGGAGCCAACGACATCCAAGGTCCAGCCCTGGTCGGGTTCGCCCGGGCTGCCGCTCATCCAAACGTCGCGAAACCAGCGCAGACCCTCGATGTTCGCCCGGTACTTCAACGATCCCACGAAAACCAGTCGAATCGGATTCGTCGCCGAGATCCCGCGCGACCACAACCGATCGGGTAATCTCACCCCATTCGGGACGACCACCGAGCGTGCACCGAGATCATCGAAGTAGGCCCCATCCTCCACCGTCACGCACCACACACTGCCCGCCGACTTGGCGATACGCCGCTCGAGACGGATCGCGGCGAGACGTTGCTGGCTTAGCGCCCACGACATCGGACCCCGCGTCTCGGCGAGCATCCGGGACAAACGGGGCCCTTCGGCATTGTGGGTGTCGACGATCGTCCGGCCCTGCCAGGCGCGCGGCACGAGCGACCACGGAGGGAGCTGGTTGACAACGACGACGTCTGGCTCGTAGCAGGCCAGCACCTGCCGCAATGTCCGACGGGCTTCACGTGTGGACAGTACGATTTCGTGGACACTTCGCCCCGACGCCACGGCGCGCAGCTTGCTTCGCCGCGAATATTCGTATGCGACCGGGACACCGGAGCGGAGGTCCGTATACGGCGCCGGGGCGGGGGCCCGATCGTCACTGAAGGACAGAACGATCACTTGGCTGCAACGGCCCAGCTCACTGGCGAGGGCATGCAGCCGGACCCTCTCCCCGCTGTCTGGACGAGCCGCGGGATACCAGCTCACGATAATCACCCGCCGGTCAGCCCGGTCAGCGGCGTCGCCGAGCGCTGGCGCCACGTTTCTAGCCCCGGTCAACGCAAAAAGGGCGTAACTCGCCGCAACCTTCTCCGGACCGTGGCGGTCGAACGCCACCTCCGCAGCCGCTTCCGCCACGGTCCGGGCATGCTCCGGTTCGTCGATCAGCCGCCTGATCCCCACCGCGAGCGAGTGCGGATCGCCATGCCGGTAGACCACGCCGGTAACACCGTCCTCGACCATCTCCATCGCGCCGCCGCGATCCGGGACGAGGACCGGGACGCCCGCACGCTGCGCTTCCGCAACCGTCCTGCCGAGGGCCTCGGCAACGTTGGCGACGACGAGGAGATCGAGTCCGGTCATCACCTGGCTCGCCGGAGACCGGCCCTCGAATCGGACCCTGCCGGGGAGCGTCTCGGCCGCCCAGGTTCGTAGCCGGTCCGCATACGCGGCATCGGCCATCGCCGAACCGCGGACCACGACCTCGGCTGTGGGCACCTCGAGTGCCGCGTTGACCAGCAGTTCGATGTTCTTGTCCGGGTCCACACGGCCCACGATTCCGATCCGGACCCGATCGGGATCGGTTTTGACCAGCGGACTTTCGGCGAGCACATCGGCATCTACGTCGGAGATCGAATCACCGGCGGGCGAAACCCGATCGATCGGCCGGGTCACGACGAGACGCGTCTTCTTCCATCCCGGAAGCTGACTCGCGGCGAACTCACTGACCGAGATCACCCGGTCGTAACAGACGGACGTCAAGCCCGCGCGGCGGCGGCCCCGGGCCGTGGGCAGGTAGTCATGAAGATCCAGGACCAGCGCCGCGCGCAGCCGACGAGGTATCACCCGCAGCAGCCCGAAGAGCGGCGCGAGTTCGAGGTTTCCGCACACCAATACTCGTCGCCCGCGGCCCGCAGCAGCCGTCGCCGCCCGGACATAGAGTTGGCGCCCCGGGCAGAGCCGGGCCGGGCCGGGCCATGTCGAGACCAGTTCAGGGCTGCGGCTCAGGAGGCGGACTTCCCATCCCGCCGCGTCGAGTGAACGCGCAATCGTCAACAGACTCGTCTCGGCACCCCACAGCTGCGTGCTTCGGGACACCACCACCAGCACTGGCCGAGAACTATTCATCGTGGCCGCCTTGCCTGGGCGTGGCGACCAACAATGTCGCCAACAGCCATGCCGCGAACAACATGAGGCGAGGCTTGTCCAACACGGACTCCACCGTCCCTTTCGCGAGGAGCCCGGCGAGGACGAGGACGGCGATCACCCGCGTGGCATCGAGCTTCCGGCGAGCTGCCCATATCTGCACGATCCCCATAGCCAGAACCACGCCGAGGACGGAACTGCCGACCAGCCCGAACCGGAGGGGAAGGTCCAGGAAGATGTTATGCGTGATATCCGTCAGCGCCGACGTCGCCGTAGACGGGTCGTACAGCTTGTACTGGAAACCCAGTCCCTCGCCGAAGCCTGGGGACTGTCTGATGTGCCGCGTGGCGATCGACCACTGTTCGCGGCGAGAATCCGCGGACTGGAGTTTGCCAACCCGGTCGAAAGTGTTCAGGCTGACCCGGGTCAAGAACGACTGAAGGTTCGCCGCGTAGAGTGCCAGCAGGCCGGCTACGACGGCAACGAATGCGGATGCCGTGAGCAACCCCACTCGGGTGGGACGTCGCCGGGTTATTGCGACGACCACCGCAACGGCGAGCGGGGGGAGCGAGAACAGTAGGGCAGCCCGCTGCCCGCCGGTCACCAGCAGCAGGAAGGCTGCCGTTGCCAACGGCAGCGAAACCCAGAATCGAGACCGGACAAGGGCAATCGCGGCGACTCCGGCAGCGATCGTCGAGAGATCGCCACCTTTCTCGGTACTGCTGCTGGTTAACAGCGTGACCGTCGCCATGAACATCAGGGGGATGAACACAGCTTCGTGTTTACGAATGAGTTCCGGTGGAGCCTGAAGCCAGGCGAGACAGACCGCAGCGACGTAGATAATGGCGTGACACTCACCGAAGATCATCCGCCCGCTGTTGCCCTGGGCGAAACCCACCGCGAGCCCCTGCAACCAAACCCACAGACTCAGGCCCAACGGAATAGCCAATTTCGCCGGCACCCGAAGCCGGCTGGCGAGCAGCACGGCGAAGCTGGCCACGAGTGACAGGACCGAGAGCTCGTCGGTGACCCGCAGGCCGCCGACCTTGATCCCGCCCGAGTCCGCCCCGGCCCGGGGGAACAACCAGGCATCCAGAATGTTCACGACAAGGGCGGTGAAGGCGAGGTAGTACGCGATCGAGCCGGACTTTCGTGACGACGGCGGCGACGGGGCGAGGACCTCCGGGCCGAAGTCCGCGTCGAGGAATCCGGTCGCGGCCGACGTCACGCTCGTTCCCCGGCTCGGACGAACGAGTCCGCGGGCAGGTCGCGGGTCACGATTCCCCGCGCCCCCACGACGCTACCCGAACTTATACGCACGCCTCGAAGGACGAGGGCCTGCGCGGCGATCCAGACACCGCTCTCGACGTCGATGGGGCCGTTGGCGTACTCGAAGCTGGGCGAGAACATGTCGTGACTTCCGGTGCACAGGAACGCCCCTTGAGAAAGGCATACGTCGGCACCTAGCGAAACCCGCTCCAGGTTGAGGATCCAGACGTCCTCCCCGATCCAGGTGTTCTCGCCGATCGCGAGCTTCCACGGCCATAGGATCCGTACCCGATGACGGATGAACACCCCATCCGCGACGGATGCCCCGAACCACCGCAGCAACGTGACCCGAAAGGTCCGCGGACACCACCACTGGTAGAAGACCAGATTCATGACGGCGAACCACAGGGCCTGCCACAGAACCGAACGTCCTTTGTCGTACCCCGCCGCCGTGAATGCCGCCAACGACCAGGGGGACGCGCCCGACGTCCGTGACCTCGAAGGAGTCACTCGATCGATCATTCGGCGCTGGTCTGAACAGGCGGACGGGTCTCCCAGTCATGGGTCTGCGGCGCGGTCCGCACAGGGAACCTCTCGCCGCTCGCCGCCGGCTCCTTTCCTGCTGACCGGACGAGTGCGAACGCGATGCCGAAGGCCAGGCCTAGGACGAAGGCGAGCACCAGGTCCAGGACGACCTGCGGCGAGCTCGCCGCCGAAGGGGGTGTCGCAGCCTGGATGACCTTCAGCTGAATGGCGTTGCCACCACTTCCATCGACGTCCGCGACGATCTTGACGAGTTCGGCTGCGACGCTGTTCGCGATGTCGGCCGACCGCGAGGCAGATCCGTCCCGGGCCGAGATGTTGATCACCGCCGTATTCAGGGGAACCGACGCGGATATCTTGCCCGCAAGCCGGTTCGGCGTGAGGCCGAGCGAGAGGGAGCTGATGACCGGCCTCGTCACCAGGTCGGTATCTACCAGCTCTGCGTAGGACTCGATCCGGTTCGCGATGAACTGCGATCCGTCGAAGCTCTGCTCAAGGCTCGTGGCGCTCGTGGTGAGAGCGATGACCTTCGCTTTCGCCGTGTAGGACTTGCTGGCAGTTCCGACGTAGATCGCGCCGGCGACCACGAAGACGACGATGGTGGCCACCACAAGCCATCCGGATCGCTTCATCACGGTGAGGAATTCGCTTAGTGTCATGTCACTCCGCTGGGCTCGATTCAGGTCACGCACCAGGAGGTGCGAACTGTGGATGCAGCGCCGCCGGATCGACCGAGAGCGCTTGACGCGTGGCTCGTCGATTACGTCATACGCGCCCTTGCACCACCGAGCGCCAGAACGAAAGGCTCGTGCGCGACGACCGCGACAGGAGCAACGACGCGAGCACGACACCGGCCATCGCGGCGTAGAGGACCTGGGCGAGTCCGCCCGCAAGCGAGGTCGTCGGAGCGACTGACCGCCAGACAAGACTTCCCGCTGCACCCAGAGCGGCGACGAGGAGGAAGTAGCGCAACGCCTCGGCGAATGGTGCCACCGGCGTGAGTTCCAGCCGGCTCAGTGACAGGACGGCCATGACCGCTAGCATCACGCTCAGCAACGCGTAGACGATCGTCACTCCGCTGATCCCCCACGGAAAGCCAACGACGACAGCCAGCACCGCGAAGAGCAGGCCGGTCGTGGTCAGCCGGAGTTGTCGGCGTCCGTGACCCGTTGCAGCGAGGACGCACGAGCAGACGTTCACACAACACTGCGGGAAGGTGGCCAGCAGCAGCACCTCGGTCGGGCGAATCGCGCCCCCGTACTGCTGGCCGAAGGTACCGGTGAGGAGGTCACTCACGAAGGGAAGCACGGCTCCGGTCATCGCACCCACCGGGAGCGCGATCGCGAGCAACAGCCTGCGGACTTCCACCGCGATCATCCCCGGCTCGCCGGCCAGATGCCGCAACCTCGGCACCAAGACCCGGGTGAGCACCATGGAGATGTTCTGAATCGGCATCATCATGAGCCGATACGCCAGTACGTACATCCCCAGCGCGGTGTGCCCGAGGAACGCCGCGACGAGATAGTTGTCCGCGTTCCGGGCTCCGGTACTGGCAAGTTGGTTGCCCGCCGTCTGCAGGCCGTAGCGATATCCGACATCGGCCGAGGCCAGCTCGGCAAGCGTGGCCGGCGCCGCGAACAGAGAACGCGACACCACGAGACAGACGCAGACGTCGATCACAACCATTTGCAACGGCAACGCCACGAAGCTGCCGCTCTGGGTGCTGACGACGAGCGCGATACTCGTCCCGACCACCGCCCCGAAGACCTCGGCTGCCGAGATGCGCCCGAAACGCAGACCCCGGGTGCTCATGGCCAGACCGGGTCCGGAGACAACCTGCACTGCGCAACCCGCGGCGGCCGTCAGCAATGAGATCCGCATCGTCGAGGACGCCAGTAAGCCGCTCAGTACGAAACCGGTCGTCGCAACAACGCCCAGAGCCGCGTCGATGCCCAGGATGCCGGCGAACATCCGGCGCGGGACTACACGGCGAATGATCAGCGTGCCGTTGGCGCCCTGAAGGACGAGCGAACTCACCACTCCGTAGATCGAGACGACAAGCATCCCCGAACCGAAGCCACCCGGTCCGATCTGCTTTGCGATGACGATCCCGCTGACTGCTTGCAGCGCGACGCGGACAGCGAGTGAGACGAAACTCCATCGATACGCACGACCGCCGCTCGTCGCCAAGTTCGGAGGCGTAGGTTCCGCTGAGGGTGGCGTCCTCCCGGGGTCCGGATCCTGGTCCACACCTGTGAGGTGGGTCGCGGACACAGACAACTGGTTCCCCTTCAAAGAAGCACGCAGAGACAGATCCCCGATTCTCGAATCGGCACCGTCTCGTGGAATTTTCTCTTCCGTTGCGCGTGAATTTCAAATGATCGTAGAACCGAGCGATCCTGGAAGCCGAACCTGTGTTAACAAAATCACACCGGGAATCTCTTGAAACACATCGCCGTGAACCTACTCACCGAGCGTGACCGGACTGGGCCGTCCTCGTAGACATGTCAAAGAGGCTGCAACAACAATGCACCGAACATGTAACGGCAACAAGAAATCCTCGTGAATTGGGGGTTTGTTCGTAGCCGAGTAGACACAGAGAGTCAGCCTCCGAAAAAAGCGCCTGAGACGCGTAATCTCGAGTTCATCTTGGCCGTTCATGATGCCCCCCAACCGCCCTTTCTCATATGCCTAGATGGGGGTGCGCGATGTTAGTCGACGATCTTTCACCAGTGACGCCTACCCATGAAACACACCAGGTCGAGCGGTCGCTCTGGGCTCGAATGCTCGGCGTCCGGCCCGGCCCGGGAACCGCCACGAAGGTGTGGACCGGGCAGCTCTGGCAGCGCACGTACGTCCGAGGTCTTGCCGTCCTCGACAACGCTACGGTCATCCTCGGAGTGGGCTTCGCATACCTCGCTGCGGCCCTGACCGATCGGGCGGGAGGGGCCAACCAGATCTTGGCCGTCACGGTGCTCCCGTTGTGGATGTTGGGACTGGTGTGCGCGCGTCTCTACGAGATGCGTCACCTGACCTCAGGAACCGAGGAGTTCAAGCGAGTGCTCCTCGTGGGAATGTGGCTCACCGCGATCGTTGGGACCGGAGCGTTCGTCGTCGACGCACCGGTCAGCCGCTTGCTCGTGGCGGCAGCCCTTCCTGGGGTCACCGGGCTGATCCTGATCGAACGGTCCATCGCGCGGCTGCTCCTCAACAGCAAGCGCCGTCGGGGCAGCTGCCAGCACCGGGTCGTCGCGGTCGGCAACGAAAGCGACATCGAGCACCTCGTGGCGCAGATCGCGCGATCCGAGGTTTCCGGCTGGGACATCGTCGCGGCGTGCGTTCCCGATCCGTCCGTCAGCGAGTTGAATATCCAGGGTCGGCATCTCCCGGTCGGCAGCCCGGGAGAAGCCGCGATCACCGCAGCCGTTCACGGTGCGGACACGATCGCCATCACGAACACCGGAGCGTTGCCCGCTCCGCAACTGCGCCGGCTCGCTTGGGAACTCGAAGGCAGCGACGTCCATCTGCTGATCAGCCCCGCCTTGACCGACGTCGCCGGCCCGCGGGTCACCGTTCGGCCAATGTTCAACCTTCCTTTGCTGCATCTTGAGCAGCCGCAGTTCAAGGGGCCTCAGCGCGTCTACAAGAACGTGACCGATCGTCTCTTCGCCCTTGCGCTGCTCGTCCTGCTCAGCCCCTTCCTCCTGCTGATCGCGGCGGCGATCAAGCTCGATGACCGGGGACCGGTGTTCTTCCGCCAGAAGCGGATCGGCGTCGGCGGCATCGAGTTCACCTGCCTGAAATTCCGGAGCATGTTCGTCGACGCCGACAAGATGTTCATCGACCTCACCGACGGCGGGGTGATGTTCAAGATCAAACGCGACCCTCGAATCACCCGTGTCGGCAGCATGCTTCGGCGGACCTCACTCGACGAGATCCCCCAGCTCATCAACGTCCTCCGCGGCGACATGTCCCTCGTCGGACCCCGCCCCCAGGTCCAGAGCGAGGTCGATGCGTACGAGGAGGAACACCACCGCCGGCTGCTCGTGAAGCCGGGGATGACCGGTCTGTGGCAGGTGAGCGGTCGCAGCGACCTCAGCTGGAACGAGGCCGTTCGCCTCGACCTGTACTACGTCGAGAACTGGTCACCACTCGTCGACCTCAACATCCTCGCCAAGACGGTGACCGCAGTCGTTCGCGGTTCCGGCGCGTACTGAAGATCCAACGACTGTCGAGGAGGAAACCCGTGTCCAAGAGCGCACTCGTTACCGGCATCACTGGCCAAGACGGCTCGTACCTGACGGAACTTCTCCTGTCCAAGGGTTACGAGGTACATGGCATCGTCCGTCGATCCTCCTCGTTCAACACCGAACGTCTCGAGGATGTCTACCAGGACCCGCACGACAGCCACCGCAGCCTCTACCTGCACTACGGCGACCTTTCCGACGGGACCGGACTGGCGAATCTCCTCCGCGAGGTTCGTCCGCGGGAGGTCTATCACCTCGGCGCGCAAAGTCACGTGCGGGTGAGCTTCGACATGCCGGAGTACACGGGCGACGTCACCGGCATCGGGACGATGCGCCTCCTCGAAGCGATCCGGGCCAGCGGAATTCACACGCGGTTCTACCAGGCGTCGAGTTCCGAGCTCTACGGTTCCACTCCCCCGCCTCAGAACGAGGAGACCCCATTCCACCCCAGGAGCCCGTACGCCGTGGCGAAGCTGTACGGATATTGGGCGACGGTGAACTACCGCGAGGCGTACGACATGTATGCCGTCAATGGCATCCTGTTCAACCACGAGTCGCCGCGCCGGGGCGAGACGTTCGTCACGAGGAAGATCACTCGAGCCGTCTCCCGCATCGCCGCGGGGCTTCAGGAATCGCTCTTCTTGGGTAACCTCTCCGCGGTCCGCGACTGGGGGTATGCCAAGGAATACGTCGAAGGAATGTGGCTCATGCTGCAAAGACCCGAGCCGACCGACTATGTCCTGGCGACAGGAAAGGCCGGCACCGTGCAGGAGTTCTGCGAAACGGCCTTCGCCCACGCCGGTCTGGACTGGCGGCAGTACGTCAAACACGACGCACGGTACGAACGGCCGAGCGAGGTGGACGCGCTGATCGGTGACCCCAGCAAGGCGCGTGAGCTACTCGACTGGAAGGCCGAGACCGACTGGCGGGGGCTGGCCGAGCTGATGGTGGACGCGGACCGGAAGACGCTTGACGACGAGATGGCCGGTCGCCTCGTCCGCATCGACCGATGAACACCGAGGCGTGCGATCGCGGGGGCGTCACCTGGATCGCCGGTCATCGAGGTCTCGTCGGATCGGCGATCTGGCGGCATCTCGAGAAGGTCGGCTTCTCGAATCTGGTGGGCAGTTCCTCCTCGACCGTCGATCTCCGAGACCGCGACGCGACCTTCGGATACGTCCGACGGATCCAGCCGAAGACGGTGATTGTCGCGGCCGCCCGCGTCGGCGGCATCCTCGCGAACTCGACGTATCCGGCCGAGTTCCTCTCCGACAACCTGCGGATCCAGGTCAATGTGATGGACGCGGCTCTGACGCAAGGCGTCGAGAAACTCCTGTTCCTCGGATCGTCCTGCATCTACCCGAAATTCGCGCCCCAGCCGCTTCTCGAATCGTCTTTGCTCACGGGCGAGCTGGAACCGACCAACGACGCCTACGCGATCGCGAAAATCGCCGGCATCACCCAGGTCCAGGCAACCCGTCGGCAGCACGGGCTGCCCTGGATCAGTGCGATGCCGACAAATCTGTACGGGCCGGGTGACAACTTCTCGCCGTCCGGATCGCATGTCCTGCCCGCCTTGATCCGCCGTTACCATGAGGCGAAGGCGAGGGGAGCCTCGACGGTGACGAACTGGGGAAGTGGTCTGCCGCGGCGAGAATTCCTCCACGTGGACGACCTCGCGCGGGCGTGTCTCCTTCTCATCGATTCCTACGACGACCCGATGCCGATCAATGTCGGCGTCGGCACCGACCTGAGCATCCGGGAGATCGCCGACCTCGTGTCCGATGTCGTCGAATACGACGGCACAACCGAATGGGACCTCTCGAAGCCCGACGGCACGCCGCAGAAGTTGCTCGACGTCTCCCGGCTCGAGGCGCTCGGCTTCAAGCCGGAGATCGAATTGGGAGCCGGGGTCGCCGATACCTACCGCTGGTTCCTGGACAACATCGAAGGAATTCGGACGTGATCGAGCCCACCCGCGTCGTCATCCTCGGGATGTACTACGCCCCCGAGGTCTCAGGGTCCGCTCCCTACACGACCGACCTAGCCGAGCACCTCGCCGCCCGCGGACACAAGGTCACCATGATTACGACCTATCCCCATTATCCGGAATGGAAGCAACGGGGACGTTCCCGCTGGTTCGTCCGAAGATCGGAAGTCAACGGGGTAACGGTCATTCGGGTGCCCGCTTTCGTTCCGAGAAACCCGACGCTCGCGACGAGGCTGCTCTACGAGATCAGTTTCGTCGCTACGGCCGGGCCCCTTACGATGCTCAGTCGTGCCGATCTGTACGTCGGGACAACTCCCAATATTCTGAGCGCGGTCGCCGTCCGAGCCGTCGCCACTGTCCGCCGGAAGCCGCATGTGCAGGTCTTGCAGGATCTGGTCAGCTCGGCACTGACCCAAACCGCCCAGGGAACCGAGCAAGGCCGTGCGGCCAAAGCAACGCGAGCCGTCGAAAAGTGGGCGCTGGGCGCAGCCGCGGTGATCACGGTTCCCGGGCCCTCCTTCGAACGGAGTCTCCGACGGCTCGGGGTCACCTCACGTATCGAGATCATCCGGAACTGGACTCGGACGAAGGAGGACTTCAACGACACGACGATCTCGGCCGAGTATCTCAAACGAACCGCCGGCTGGCCGAAACGAACGATCGTCCTGCACACCGGGAACATGGGCCAGAAACAGGGCCTCGACGAACTCAGTCCTGCGATCCAGACGATCGCGCAGGAGGAGCCCGGTATCCACTTCGTCTTCGTCGGTGACGGCAATCGAAAAGGCGCCCTCGTCTCGGTAACCAGCGGGCTTCCGAACGTGACGATCTCCCCATCGCTGCCGGATGCCGAGTTCGCGCTGGCTCTTCGCTCCGCCGATGTCCTTCTCGTCCACGAATCGGCCGCGGTTCGCGACATGAGCTTGCCCAGCAAGCTCACGTCCTACTTCGCGTCCGGGAAACCTGTCGTCGCCGTCGTCCACGACGAGGGCGCCACCGCCGAGGAACTGCGGACCAGTGGTGGCGGTCTGATCGTCAAGCAGGGGGACGCTGAGGCGCTCCTGGCGGCCATCCGGATCGCCGTCGACGACCACGACACGCGCGACCGGATCGTCGCCCGGGCACGGGAACACAGGACCAGGGCTTTCGACCAAACCACCAACCTTGCCCGGCTTTCCTCGCTGATCGACGAAGCGATCAACGAAGTCGCCTGACGGACGCGACTCAGAATCAGATCAGCGGAGGGAGGCGTTCGCACACGGCGCCTGCTGCCTCTACAGTTGTGCGACCGTTCTCCCTGTGGACATCGAAGTCCACCCCGCCGGACAGGTACGAACATGGCAGATTCCTCCGTTCCTCGCGATCCCGGATTGCAAGGGAAAGTCGTAGGCTTCACCGCATCCCAGCGAGAAGCCATCCTGAGGGCGAACGAGATCGTGAGTGCCTCCGTGCAGGGCGATCCGGAAACGATGGTCAGGTCGTTTCTGGCAGCGATCGACGACGGCAGCTGGCCAAGCGTGATATCCGGCCTTTGTTCCCTGTGCAAGGGCCTCGCCGCACGACTCGAAGTCGAGACCGGAAGGAGTGCGGACCTCTGGCGGTCTGAAATCGTTCGGTCTGCCGTCCTTCTGAATGCGACAGAACCGCCGGTTCCGCTATCCCGGACGGGCGACGAAGCGCTTTAGATCATCGTGATCGGGTCGATCCCGACGGCCTCTTCGGTGTGCAGGTGGTTGCCCCGGTAGTGCTCGAAAAGCAGCCCGGTGACGCTGTAGAGCATCGTAACGGCGGCGATGAAACACAGCCAGAACCCGAAGATCAGGCCCAGCGCGAAGACGTTCGCGGACAGCGCGATCGCGATCGGCCAGGGGCTGCCCGGGCTGAAGTGCCCGACCTCGCCGGCGCCCTCGCTCGGCTCGGCCTCGTCCCGGTCCTCGGGCCGCGGACCGGTGCGTCGCGCGGTGTAGGTGAGGTAACCGCCGCTGAGCGCCCCGAGGCCGGCACCCAGCGCGATGCACGTCGTGCCCGTCGGGTCGTGCGACATGAACCAGTAGACGATGTCGGCGATGATCAGGAACACGCAGATGAAGCTGAAGAGGTAGCCCTCGATCTTGCCCATGGCGTCTCCTCCTTACCGCGGGTCCGTCGTGGCATGGAACTCGAGCTTGCCCGCGTACTGCGGATAGTGCAGGTCGAAAGCGGGCCGCTCCGATCGGATACGCGGCAGCGACACGAAGTTGTGCCTCGGCGGCGGGCACGAAGTGGCCCACTCGAGCGAGTTGCCGTAGCCCCACGGGTCTTCGGTGTTCACGTCCTCACCGCTGACCCGGGTCTTCCAGATGTTGTAGAAGAAGGGCAGCATCGCCAGACCCAGCAGGATCGCCCCGGCGGTGGAGATCATGTTGAGCGTCGCGTACTCCGGCGCGTACGAGACGTACCGCCGCGGCATGCCCTTGATGCCCAGCCAGTGCTGGACCAGGAACGTCACGTGGAAGCCGATGAACGTCGTCCAGAAGTGGATCTTGCCCAGCCGGTCGTCGAGCATCCGGCCGGTGAACTTCGGCCACCAGAAGTAGAAACCGGCGAACATGCCGAAGACCGCGGTACCGAACAGCACGTAGTGGAAGTGGGCCACCACGAAGTACGAGTCGGTGACGTGGAAGTCGACCGGCGGGCTGGCCAGCAGAACGCCGGTGATCCCACCGAACAGGAACGTGACCAGGAACCCGAGGCACCACAACATCGGGGTCTCGAAGGTGAGCGACCCTCGCCACATCGTGCCGATCCAGTTGAAGAACTTCACCCCGGTCGGCACCGCGATGAGGAACGACAGGAACGCGAAGAACGGCAGGTTCACCGCGCCGGTCGCGAACATGTGGTGTGCCCACACGGTCATCGACAGCGCGCCGATCGAGATCGTCGCGAGCACCAGGCCCTTGTAGCCGAACAGCGGCTTGCGGCTGAAGACCGGGATCACCTCGGTGACGATCCCGAAGAACGGCAACGCGACGATGTAGACCTCGGGATGGCCGAAGAACCAGAACAGGTGCTGCCAGAGGATCGCCCCGCCGGTATCGGAGTCGAAGATGTGCGCACCGAAACGGCGATCCGCCTCGAGCGCCAGGAACGACGCACCCAGCACCGGGAACACCAGCAGCGCGAGCAGCGCCACGATGAACATGTTCCAGGTGAAGATCGGCATCCGAAGCATCGTCATGCCGGGGGCCCGCAGGGTCAGGACCGTCGTGATGAAGTTGACGGAGCCCAGGATGGTGCCGAGACCCGCCAGGGTCAGGCCCAGGATCCACATGTCGGCGCCGACTTCCGGCGAGAAGACCTTGTTGTTCAACGGTGCGTACGCGAACCAGCCGAACGCGGCCGCGCCACCGGGCGTGACGAATCCGGCGAGCGTGATCAGGCCACCGAACAGGTAGATCCAGTAGGCCAGGGCGTTCAACCGCGGGAACGCGACGTCGGGCGAACCGATCTGCAGCGGGATGAGAAAGTTCGCGAAACCGAACGCCATCGCCGGCGCGAACAGGAACATCATGATCGAGCCGTGCATGGTGAACAGCTGGTTGTAGAGCGACGGCGACAGGAAGTCGTCACCCGGCCGGGCCAGCTCCGCGCGCATGAACTCGGCCATGATGCCGGCGGCCATGAAGAAGAAGAACGCGGTGCCCATGTAGAGCACGCCGATGCTCTTGTGGTCGGTCGTGGTCAGGTAGCCCCACAGGCCGGGCCCCTTCCGCTTCGCCGGTGCGTGGCCCTGGCTGGCTGCGTGGTCGGAACCGTTCGAGACCTCGTGGCCGGATCCGACCGGCGGTTCGGAGACCAGGGTCACGAGATGCTCCCTACGGGCGTCGACGACAGGACCCAGTCAGGAATCGGCGCGTACTGACCGGCGTCCTTCCTGTCCTGAAGGAACTTGCGGTACTCGTCCGGCGAGACGACCTTCAACTGGAAGTTCATCCGGGCGTGGTCGTAACCGCAGAGCTCGGCGCAGTGCCCCACGAAGGTGCCCTCGCGCTCGATCTTGGTGACCTCCCAGACGTTGGTCCGGCCGGGCACCACGTCCTCCTTGAACAGCAGCGCCGGCACCCAGAACGAGTGGATGACGTCGTTGCTGTGCTCCTGGAACTGGATCTTGGTGCCGGTCGGGACGACCAGCGTCGGTTGCTCGGTGTTCGACGAGCCGGTGACGTACACCGCCTGACCGTTCGGCACTCCGACCTTGGAGCTGTCGTCCAGGTAGCGGAACGTCCAGCCCCACTGGAAGCCTTCCACGTCGACCACGGTCACACCGTTCTTGGCCGGCTCCGGGGTGTGCTTCATGACGTAGATCTCGTCCCGCGCCGTGTAGAAGAACAGCGCGCCGATGATCACCATCGGGATCGCGGTGTAGAGGAGCTCGATCGGCAGGTTGTAGCGGACCTGCGCCGGCAGCTCGTCGCCCCGCTTGCGATAGGCGACGACCGCGTAGCCGATCAGGATCAGCACGAACCCGCCGACCACGCAGCCGGCCACGCACGAACCGATCCACATGTTGCGCATCCGCTCGCCCTGCGGCGTGATCGACTTCGGGAAGCCGAACGAGGCGTCGCATGCCGAAGTGGCGAGCACCAGCAGCAGCGCCGGGATCGCCGCACGCAGGGTGCGGCCGCGGCGCATTCGGGGCGAGCGAACGGGCCGTTCGCCCCGAACCGGCGGGGAACTCTTCGTCACGTACGCAAGCCTCTCGCGAACCTCGGCACGCCGGCCCGCAGGCGGGCGGCGATGGATCGAAATCCCGTCTCCGACTTCAATCTCGGACACTCGACGTCTCCCGACGCCAGGACCGGCGCGAGCCTATCCCAGTGGGCTCACCCGCAGCCTGCTGGGGGCGCGTCGTACGGGAGGTTTCGCGCAGGTGTGCAATGACCCGGTGAGCGCTTCCACGTATCTCGACTGGGCGTCGACCGCGCCACTGCATCCGGCTGCCCGGGAGACGCTCGTCGCCGCGCTGGACGCGGGTTGGGCGGACCCCGCTCGCCTCTACGGGTCCGCGCGGCGGGTCCGAGCCGCGTACGAGGCGGCCCGGGAGCAGGTCGCGACGATCGTGGGCGCCCGCGCGGACGAGATCTCGTTCCCGACGTCCGGCACCCAGGCGGTGCACCTGGCGGTGCTCGGCACCGCCGCCGCGCGCCGGCGGGTCGGACAGGACGTCGTCGTGTCCGCGGTCGAGCATTCGAGCGTGCTGAACGCGGCAACGGCCGCCGCTGCCGGAGGTGTCGTTCACGAGGTACCGGTGGATCGAAGCGGGCGCGTCGAGGTCCTCGCGTTCGCCGAGGCGGTGCGCCGGCCACGGGTGACCGTGGCGAATCTGCAGAGCGCGAACCACGAGGTGGGCACGCTGCAACCGGTCACCGAGGCCGCCGCCGCGTGCCGCGCCGCGGGCGTTCCCCTGCACGTCGACGCCGCGCAGACCCTCGGCCGGCTGCCGACTCCGGATTGGGACCTGCTGTCCGGCAGCGCGCACAAGTGGGGCGGTCCGGCCGGGGTGGGAATCCTCGCGGTCCGCACCGGTCTGCGCTGGCGCTCCCCGCTGCCCGAGGACGAGCGGGGCGGCGGCCGGATTCCCGGCTACGAGAACGTCCCCGCCGTCCTCGCTGCCGCGGCAGCGCTGGCCGCCCGGGAGGAGGAACGCGCCGACGAAGCGCGGCGACTCGCGCGGCTCGTCGAACGGGTCCGGACCGAGGTTCCGGCTGCCGTCCCCGACGTTCAGGTGGTGGGCGATCCGGACCCCGCCGGGCGCGCGCCGCACCTCGTCACGTTCTCCTGCCTCTACGTCCCGGGCGAGGCGCTGCTGACCGAGCTGGACCGCGCCGGGATCGCGGTGTCCAGCGGGTCGTCGTGTACGTCGTCCGCGCTGACGCCCTCGCACGTCCTGGTGGCAATGGGCGCGCTGAGCCACGGAAACATCCGCGTGTCGTTCGGCCGGGACTCCACCGACGCGGACGTCGATCGGCTGCTCGCGGTGCTCCCTCGCGCGGTGGCCGGGCTCCGCGCCGACGTCGGAGCGGCCGGACTGTGAACGATCCGGAGCCCGAAGCGGAGCCCGAAACCGTGATCGCCGCGACGTTCGACTGCCGGGGCCAGCGTTGCCCGCTGCCGATCATCGCGCTGGCCCACCAGATCGGGAGCGTCGAGATCGGCGCGGTCGTCGCGCTCCTCGCGGACGATCCGGCGGCCCGTTCGGACGTGCCCGCCTGGTGTTCGATGCGGGGCCAGACCTATCTCGGCGAGTCGGAGCCCGGCCGGTTCCTGATCCGCCGCACCTGACCGCCGGCACCACCTGGCGCCCGTCGCCCCGTCACTCTCCCCGTCGCTCGCCCGTCGACCCGCCCAGCTCCGGCTTGTGCCCAGAAATCGCGCGCGAAAGTGGTGACAAACCCGGAGACGGGCGGTGAAGGGAAACAGGCCGAGACCGCCGGGGAAGGCGAGCTACGACCGGGGGGCGAGACGCCCGGGGAGGGGTGAGCTACGCCGGGATCGCGGTCGCGACCTCGGCCGCTGCTTCCTCGCCGTAGGCCTCCGTCAGCCGGCGCACCGCATCGGTCCGCTCGACGCGATACTCCTGGGTGCCGGTCGATTCGAGGACGTAGACGGCGAGCAGGTTGCCCAACCGGGCCGCGGCCGGCAGCGGGAGACCGCCTCCGATACCGGCCAGCAGGCCAGCGCGGAACGCGTCGCCGACGCCGGTCGGGTCGACCTTCGCGGTCTCTTTCACGACGGGCACGACAACCGGCTCCTCGCCCGCCCGCTGCATCTCGACGCCCCGCGCACCCACGGTGGTGAGCCGGATCCCGACCTTGCCGAGGATTTCCTCCTCGTCCCAACCCGTCTTGCTCGCAAGCAGGTCACGCTCGTACTCGTTGGTGATCAGGTATGCCGCGCCTTCGACGAGCCGGCGCAGGCTCTCCCCATCCATGAAGGCGAGCTGCTGGCTCGGGTCGGCCATGAACGCGTAGCCCTCGGCGCGACATTCGTCACTGTGCCGGACCATCGCCTCGGGGTCGTTCGGGCTGACGACGACCAGGTCGACGCCTCCGATGCGGGCCGCCACCGGCGCGAGTTCGATGTTCCTGGCCTCGCTCATCGCGCCGGCGTAGAACGAAGCGATCTGGTTGAGCTCGGTATCCGTCGTGCACAGGAACCGCGACGTATGCGCTGTCTCGCTGACGTGGACGCTCGCCGTGTCGACGCCATGCCGTTCGAGCCAGTTCCGGTAGTCGTCGAAATCGCGACCCACCGCACCTACCAGAACGGGACGGCAACCCAGCTGTCCCATGCCGTACGCGATGTTGGCGGCCACCCCACCGCGACGCACGACGAGGTCTTCGACGAGGAACGACAGGCTGACCTTGTCGAGCGAACCTTCGATCAACGAGTCGCGGAAGCGACCCGGGAAGGTCATCAGGTGGTCGGTCGCGATGGATCCGGTGAGAACGGTGTGCACGCCCGGACACTAGCCGGACGACCCCCGCTGCCTGTTGGCGGCTGCCCCGGACGAGAACCGAAGCCGGGCGTGGCTAGTGGAACGAGTCGCCGCAGGCGCAGGAACCGGTCGCGTTCGGGTTGTCGATCGTGAAGCCCTGCTTCTCGATCGTGTCGACGAAGTCGATGCTCGCTCCGCCGAGGTACGGGGCGCTCATCCGGTCGGTGACGACCGTCACGCCGTCGAAGTCGGCGGTGACGTCGCCGTCGAGGCTGCGCTCGTCGAAGAAAAGCTGGTAACGAAGACCGGAACAACCACCAGGCTGCACAGCGATGCGCAACGCGAGGTCGTCACGGCCTTCTTGCTCGATGAGCGCCTTCACCTTGGCGGCGGCGACGTCAGTGAGGATCACGCCGGTCGCCGGGGCGTCCGTCGTCGTGGCGGTCTCGGTCTGCGAAACGGTCATCGATGAACTCCTACGAGTTTCCAACTACGAGTGTCGAACAAGGTCGGCAGTTCGGAATGTCATCCGGCGTAACACCGGACGGTGGTGTGCTGTTCCGATGTTAGGTCACGGATCGGACGAACGCGATTCACGAGTCGAATTCGGGGCGTCTTGCCGCCGGGCGGCACCCCGAACTCCGATCCAGCGCCGGAAGCCTCGACGGGTGCGCCGCGTTGTCGCCCTGTGGGACGATTGAGGACCTTTTCACCGATCCCCGCCGAGAAGATCGTCCACCGTGACCGCTTTCGCAGTACGTCGCAGGAAGACGAAGGAGATTGTGTCGTGACCGCTCCCCCCTTGGGACGCGCTCCCGACCGGACCGCTCCGGTACCGCTGCTCCTGCTGGGCACCGCGATGGACCCGGCATCGGAACGCGGGGTGGACTGCCCAGGTGCGCTGCCGCCGGCGTCCGACCCCGATCTGGTCGCGCGCGCCGCGGCGGCCAAGGCCGCACTGGGTAGCCGGGTCTTCGTCCTCGGGCACCACTACCAGCGGGACGAGGTCATCGCCTTCGCCGACGTCACCGGCGACTCGTTCAAACTCTCGCAGCAGGCCGCGGCCCGGCCCGACGCCGACTACATCGTCTTCTGCGGTGTGCATTTCATGGCGGAGAGCGCGGACATCCTCACCGCTGACCACCAGCGGGTCATCCTCCCCGACCTCGCGGCCGGCTGCTCGATGGCCGACATGGCGACCGCGACCCAGGTCGAGGAATGCTGGGATGCGCTTGCCGACGCCGGCGTCGCCGACGTCACGGTCCCGGTGAGCTACATGAACTCCTCGGCCGCGATCAAGGCGTTCACCGGACGCCACCGCGGGACGATCTGCACCTCGTCGAACGCGGAACGGGCGTTGCGGTGGGCGTTCGGGGCCGGCGGGGGGGAACGCGGCGCGGAGAAGGTCCTGTTCCTGCCCGACCAGCATCTGGGGCGCAACACCGCCGTCCGGCGGCTCGGCATGAGCCTCGACGACTGCGTCGTCTACGACCCACGCAAACCGTCCGGCGGCCTGACCTCCGCCCAGCTGCGCGACGCTCGGATGATCTTGTGGAAGGGCCATTGCAGCGTGCACGGCCGGTTCACCAAGGCGTCGGTCGACGACGTCCGCGCCCGCATCCCGGGCGTCCAGGTCGTCGCCCACCCTGAGTGCACGTACGACGTCGTGACGGCCGCGGACCTGGTCGGATCGACCGAGTTCATCATCAAGACGATCGCCGAGGCCCCCGCGGGCAGCTCCTTCGCGGTCGGTACCGAGTTGAACCTGGTTCAGCGGCTCGCCGCGCGACATCCGGACAAGACGGTCGTGTTCCTCGACAAGACGGTCTGCTACTGCTCGACCATGAACCGGATCGACCTCCCGCACCTGGTGTGGGCACTCGAATCGCTGGTGGCGGGGTCGAGCACGAACACCGCGCCGAACGTGATCACCGTGGACCCGACCACCACCGGAGAGGCGCAGATGGCCCTGCGACAGATGCTGGAGCTGCCGTGAGCAACATCGAAGAGGCCCCGACCAGCGGAAAAGGCCGCGCGACACCGAAACGCACCGACGCCCGCGCCGCCCGCGCGTCCGAGCGCAAGGCCGCCCCGCCGGATCGGAAGGAACGGTCGGCCGCCCGGCGCAAGTCGATGCAAGAGGCGCGGGAGGCGATGAACCAGACCGACGTGTCGAAGCTGCCGGCCACCGAGCGGGTGCCTGAGCTCGTCTACGTCCGCGATCTGGTCGATTCGCGGTTCTACGTGGGGCAGGCGCTGGTGTGGGTGATGGCGGCCGTCGTCGTACTCGGGCTGATTCCGTCGCTTCAAGGAATCAGCTCGTTCGGCGGGATGGCGGCGTTGCTGGTCATCGTCGCGATCACCATCTACGACTGCCGCCGGATCGCCGCCCTCGTTCAGGAACGTTTTCCCGACAGCCCGGTCCGGGTCCGGTTCTACGCGGCCCGGCGGCTGTTCGCGCCGCGCCGGTTGCGCAAGCCGGTTCCCCGGGTCTCCCGCGGTGCCATGATCCGCTGACCGACCACTTCGTTCGCCGCCCGTATGGTGAGGCCATGAAGCACCGCCGCTTGGGTCGTTCGGGTTTGCGGGTCTCCGAGGTTTCGTTCGGAAACTGGCTGACCCACGGTTCGCAGGTCGAGGAGGACGCCGCGACCGCGTGCGTCAAGGCCGCGTTGGACGCCGGGATCACCACGTTCGACACCGCCGACGTCTACGCGGCAACGAGGGCCGAGTCGGTGCTCGGTCGGGCGTTGGCAGGTGTGCGGCGCGAGTCCTACGAGTTGTTCACGAAGGTCTACTGGCCGACCGGGCGGGGCCCGAACGACCGCGGGTTGTCTCGCAAGCACATCGTCGAGTCGTGCGAGAACTCGCTGCGCCGGTTGCAGACCGACCACGTCGATCTCTACCAGGCGCACCGGTTCGACAAGAACGCGCCGCTGGAGGAGACACTCCGCGCGTTCGACGACCTGGTCCGCGCCGGAAAGGTGCTCTACGTCGGGGTGTCGGAATGGACGGCCGCCCAGATCCGCGAGGCCACCACGATCGCCAAGGACATGGGCCTGGACCGGATCGTCTCCAACCAGCCGCAGTACTCGATGCTCTGGCGCGTCATCGAGGCCGAGGTGATCCCGACGTCCCGCGAGCTGGGGATCGGCCAGATCGTGTGGTCGCCGATCGCGCAGGGCGTGTTGACCGGAAAGTACCTGCCCGGTCAGGCACCCCCGCCGGGCTCGCGAGCCACCGACAGCGGAGGGGGCGCCGACACGATCAAGCGGTGGCTGCGCGACGACGTTCTCACCGCCGTCCAGAACCTCAAGCCGATCGCGGCGGATTGTGGTCTCTCCCTTGCCCAGCTGGCGGTGGCGTGGGTGCTGCAGAACGACAACGTGTCGTCCGCGATCATCGGAGCGAGCCGGCCCGAACAGGTCGGCGACAACGCCGCCGCGGCGGGCGTCACGCTCGAACCGGACGTCCTCGACGCGATCGACAAGGTCCTCGGCACGATCCCGGAACGCGACCCGGCTCGCACCGGCTGACCGTCGGCGACGCTAGTCCGGCGGAAGCAGGCTCATCGGGCCGTACACCACCCGATCACCGTCGAGCAGGGTGACCGCGATGACGCCCGCGGTGAGCAGTTCCTGCCATTCCTCCCCCACCCAGGACTCGGCATCCGACTGGGTGGGGAAAGTGGCCTGGTCCGCGCCCGCGACGTCGATGTCGCTCAGCTCGGCCAGCGCCGAGAACGCGACGGTCTCGCCGGCGGCGTTCTCGAGCCGCCAGGTCCAGGTCGCGCTGCTGCCCATGACCGGCAACGCTACCCGGCCCGACTTCGCGGAACCGCAGGCCGGATCGTTCGGTGGGCGGTCGCCGCGACGCCGACGCGTCGGCGCGCCGGCGGCTAGCGGGTCGAGGGTTTCACGAAGGGCGGACGGACCACCTCGAACTCCCCCGCCCGTCCGCGAACGTCCACCACGACCACGTCGCCCTCCGCCGCCGACCGATCGAGCAGCGCGAGACCGATCCCGACCTTGCGGGTGGGCGAGAACGTGCCGGAGGTGACCTCGCCCAGCCGTGTCCCGTCCACGCTGTTGACCGTCATGTGCGGACGCGGGATCGAACGGTCTTTGGCCAGCAGCCCCCAGAGCAACGGCGAATTCGCCGCCGCCCGTTCGGCGAGCAGCGCCTCGCGTCCCCAGAACCGGGGCTTGTCCCAGCCGATGGCCCACGTCGACCGCGCCTGCACCGGTGTGATCGACAGCGAGAGATCCTGGCCGTGCAGCGGATAGCCCATCTCGGTGCGGAGCGTGTCGCGAGCGCCGAGCCCGCACGGGCAGGCGCCGTACTCCGCACCTGCCGCGAGCAGCGCGTCCCACAAATCACCGGCGTCGTGCCACTTCGGCAGCAGTTCGTAGCCGCGTTCGCCGGTGTAACCGGACCGACAGACGATCAGCGGCCGCCCCTGCCACTCCGCCGGAACGAACGACATGTACTCGTGGTCGGTCGGCAGGCCCAGCGCGTCCAGCAGGTCGTCGCTGTCCGGACCTTGAACCGCGATTACACCAAGCTGGTGGTGCAGGTCCTGCACCTCGACGTGGGACGGCGCCGCCGCAGTCAACCGGCGCACCACCTCCGCCGTGTTCGCCGCGTTCGGGATGAGGAAGACCTCCTCGTCGGCGCGCAGGTACGCGATGAGATCGTCGACCACGCCACCCGTGGCGTCGTCGCAGCACAGCGTGTACTGGGCCTGCCCGGGCGAGATGCGGCGCAGGTCGGCGGTCAGGCAGTCGTTGACGAACTCGACGGCACGGTGCCCCCGGACGACGCCCTTCCCGAGATGGGAGACGTCGAAGATCCCGACGCGGCTGCGAACCGCGGCATGCTCGGCGAGCACCCCGCCGGCGGGCCCGGGATATTCGATCGGCATCTCCCAACCCCCGAAGTCCGCCATCTTCGCACCGAGCGCGACATGTCGATCGTGAATCGGCGAGCGGAACAAGGAGGACACCGGAGTGGACATGGACTGCACGCTAGCGCCCGTGTCGAGCGAACGGGTTCGACGAAGGTTGCGCGAGCGGTGCCCCGTAGAGTCGCCTCATGACGAGCGTCACGATGAGCACCACCGACCCGGCCCGGACGAAAGCTGACGTCGTCGTCGTGGCGACGATCCCCGCGGACACCGGCAAGGATGCGCCGAAGCAACCAGCTTTGACCGCCGGCGCGAAAACGGTCGACGCGGCGCTCGGCGGACGTCTGGTCCCGATACTGACCGACCTCGGGGCGACCGGACGGGCCGGCGAGCTGGTTCGCATCCCGACGATGGGCGCCCTCGGCGTGCCGCTGGTCGTGGCCGTGGGCCTCGGCCCGGACGGCGCGATCCCGGCCCGTATCCGGGCGGCGGCGGCGACGGCCGTCCGGGGATCGAGGGGGCACAAGAAGGTCGTCCTGGCACTGCCCGCCTCCGACGTGGAATCGATCGCCGCCCAGGCCGAGGGCGCCCTCACCGGCGCCTACGACTTCGTCGAGTTCCGGCACAGCACGTTGGAGGGTCGTCAGGCGCCGGTGGCATCGGTGCAGGTGACCGTCGCCGGGCGCGAGGTGCCGCCCGCGACTGCCCGCGCGGCCGTGAAGCGTGGCGTCGCGATAGGGGAAGCGCTGCGGTTCGCCCGCGACCTGGTCAACACCCCGCCCCGGGATCTGCCGCCGGCTGCTCTCGCCGAAGCTGCCGGTGACGCAGCCGTCGCGGCCGGCGCAACTGTCGAGGTCCTCGACGAAAAGGCCCTGGCACGGCGTGGTTTCGGCGGGCTCGTCGGTGTCGGGCAAGGCAGCACCCGTCCGCCGCGACTGGTCGCCCTGCGGTGGAAGCCGGCCCGGCCCACCGTGCACATCGCCCTCGTCGGCAAGGGGATCACGTTCGACTCCGGCGGCCTGTCCCTCAAGCCGCCGACCGGGATGGAGACGATGAAGACCGACATGGCCGGGGCGGCCGCGGTCGCGGCGACGGTCGTCGCGGCCGCGACGCTGCGTTCACCTGTCGCGGTCACCGGCTGGCTGTGCTGCGCCGAGAACATGCCGTCCGGGACCGCGATCCGGCCCGGCGACGTCCTCACCATGTACGGGGGGACCCGGGTCGAGGTGCTCAACACCGACGCCGAAGGCCGGCTCGTCCTCGCCGACGGACTCACCCGCGCCGCCGAGGACAAGCCGGACGCGATCGTGGATATCGCGACGCTCACCGGCGCCGCGCTCGTAGCACTCGGCCCGAAGATCGCGGGCCTGATGGCGAACGACGACGCGTTCCGCGAGCGGGTCGCGGGCGCCGCGGCCGCGGCCGGGGAGAGCGTCTGGCCGATGCCGTTGCCCGCCGAACTGCGTGACCGGTTGGACTCCTCGATCGCGGATATCGCGAACGTCCCGCCGAGTGCCGGGCGGGACGCGGGGATGCTCACCGCCGGCATCTTCTTGAAGCATTTCGTCGCGGCCGAGATCCCGTGGGCGCATCTGGACATCGCCGGGCCGTCCTGGAACGGTGGCGAACCCTCCGGCGAAACGGCGAAGGGCGGCACCGCTTTCGGTGTCCGGACGTTGCTCAGCCTGATCGAGTCCTACGCCCCCTGAGGGCGGACGACCCGAACTCGCCGCCCGACACCTCAGTGGCTGCCGGAAAGCTGAAGCCCGACGACGCCGGCGATGATCAGGACGATCGACACGATCTTGAGTGTCGCCGTCGTCTCGCCGAGGAAGATCATGCCGATCGCCGCGGTCCCCGCCGCACCGATCCCGGTCCAGACCGCGTACGCGCTGCCGACCGGGAGGGTCCGCAGCGCAAGGTTCAGCAGACCGAAGCTGAGCAACGCGAAGACGCAGAACAAGATCGTCGGAACGACGCGGGTGAATCCGTGGCTCGCCTTCAAGGTGACGGCGAAGACCGTCTCGCACATTCCGGCGATCACAACCAGGGCCCAGTTCACCGGCCAAGCCTGGCACGCGGCCGGGCGCGAGCCGGGTAGAGCTGGCTGAACGTTCGTTCGAACCGGGCATACCGCACTAGACGAACGGGTCGGGCGGCATGTCCTCGTCGCGCGGACGTTCGGCTTCGGAACGCACCGGACTCTGCTGTCCGGCCCGCTTCCGGGCCGCCGTCCAGGCTCGCATCCGCGGCGGGTAGCCGGTCGCCGCGACTTCGTAGACCGGGATCCCTGCCTTGGCGGCGAGGTCGCGCGCCGCGTCGGGCTCTTCGCATGCTCGCCGGGTCCATTCGCCGTCGTAGGCGACCAGGACCACGGTGCACGGGGTGACGTTCGTCGCGGGTTCGATGTACGCCTCGACGCCACGACGGGTCGCGAGAAAGGACCGCAGGTGCTCCCGGTCGTCCGCCGCGAAGCCGCTCCGGCCGAAATCGCGCCCCGTCGTGGCGGCGCCACGGTTGCGCTTCCTTCCGAAGAGCCCCACGCCCTACACCTTCCGCGTTCGTGTCCGGTCTTGCCCAGCCTCCGGGTGCGCGGCGCGCGATCCAGGGGACGGATGCGACGACCGGCCGGGTGCCTGGGAGAATTGTGCCTGGTAAAGGATTGGCTCGGACGGTGAGAACACCGGACGGACACCAGAGAGCACGGAGAGAGCATCGTGACGCAGCCCCCGGCAAGCCCTGGTCGCGCCTCCGGCGGGCCCGTCGATCTGGTGATTCTCGGCGGCGGCAGCGGGGGTTACGCCTGCGCGCTGCGCGCGGCCGAACTCGGCCTGTCCGTCGTGCTGGTCGAGAAGGACAAGCTCGGCGGGACCTGCTTGCACCGCGGCTGCATCCCGACGAAGGCGCTGTTGCACGCGGCGGAAATCGCGGATGCCGCCCGGGAGAGCGAACAGTTCGGCGTTCGCGCCACGCTCGAGGGCATCGACATGTCCGGAGTGAACGCGTACAAGAGCAAAGTCGTCGAGAAGATGTTCAAGGGCCTATCAGGCCTCGTCGCCTCACGGGGCATCGAGCTGGTGCCCGGGACCGGCCGGTTGATCTCGCCAACCGCGGTCGGAGTCGGTGATCGGATCGTCGAGGGACGTCACGTCGTGCTCGCGACCGGTTCGTACTCCCGGAGCCTGCCCGGACTCGAGATCGACCACCAGCGGGTGATCACGTCCGAGGACGCGCTGGCTCTGGATTTCGTTCCGAAGTCGGTCGTCGTGCTCGGCGGCGGCGTGATCGGCGTGGAGTTCGCCAGCGTGTGGCGCTCGTTCGGTGCGGACGTGACGATCGTGGAGGCGCTGCCCCATCTCCTGCCCGGCGAGGACGAGTCGTCGTCGAAACGCTTGGAACGCGCCTTCCGCAAACGTGGGATCGGTTACGAGCTGGGTTCCCGGTTCTCCGGGGTGAAGACGACGGACTCGGGTGTGACGATCTCGCTGGAGAACGGCAAGACGATCGACGGCGACCTACTTCTGGTCGCCGTCGGCCGCGGCCCGGTGTCGCAGGGCCTCGGTTACGAGGAGGTCGGCGTCGCGATGGACCGCGGTTTCGTCCTCGTCGACGAGCGGTTGCGGACGAACCTGCCGACCATCTCCGCATTGGGGGATCTGCGCCCGGGTCTTCAACTGGCGCACGTCGGGTTTGCCGAGGGCATCTTCTTGGCCGAAGAACTCGCCGGCCTCGACCCCGTTCCCATCGACTACGTCAACGTGCCGCGAGTGACCTACTGCGACCCCGAGGTCGCCAGCGTCGGGCTGACCACCGCACAGGCGGTCGAGCGGGGGTATGACGTGGTGACCGCTAGCTACGATTTCGCCGGTAACGGCAAGGCTCAGATCCTGGGCACCGCCGGCGCGGTGACGGTCATCGCCGCGAAGGACGGCCCGGTCCTGGGCATCCACATCGTGGGGGCCCGTGCGGGCGAGCTGATCGCCGAAGGCCAGCTGATCACAAACTGGGAGGCGAACGCCGACGAGGTCGCTCTGCTCGTCCACCCGCATCCGACGCTGTCCGAGGCCGTCGGCGAGGCGCATCTCGCTCTCGCCGGTAAGCCTTTGCACAGTCACGGCTGATCCCCCTGCGTCCCCGACCGACCCCGTAACAGCGCCAGACTGAAGATCCCCCAATCAAGGAGCACGCACACCATGGCCGTCACCGTCACGATGCCGCAGCTGGGCGAGAGCGTCACGGAAGGGACCGTCACGCGCTGGCTCAAGCGGGAAGGTGACCACGTCGAGGCGGACGAGCCACTTCTCGAAGTCTCGACCGACAAGGTCGACACCGAGGTCCCAGCGCCGGCGTCGGGCACACTGACCAAGATCACCGTCGCCGAAGACGAGACGGTCGAAGTGGGCCAGGAACTCGCGATCATCGGCGACGCGTCCGAAGCTCAGGCGGCCCCGTCGTCGGCGCCGGCCGATGCCGGGCTTGCGGCAGCTGAACCCGCAGAAGCACCACCCGTCGCCGCGGCCGCGGAGCCCCTTCAACCGGCGGCGCCGCCGGCGACCGCACCGACCGCACCTGCCGCACCGCCCGCACCGGCCGCACCTGCGGCACCTGCCGCACCTGCGGCGACCGCTCCGGTCGGTGGAACCGAGATCCCGCCGCCCGCAGCGGAAACCGTCGCTGCTGCCGTCCCCGCCGCGGACACCCCGGAGCCCGCGCCAACTGCGACCGAAGACGCGGGGGCGCCGAGTTCGTACGTCACACCGCTCGTCCGCAAGCTCGCCACTGAGAACAGCGTCGACCTCGCGCGCTTGCAAGGCACCGGGGTGGGCGGACGGATTCGCAAGCAGGACGTTCTCGATGCCGCCCGCAATGGCGCTTCCGCCGCCTCGGCCTCGTCCGCTCCGGCCCCGTCCGGGATACCTGCTCCTGTCTCGTCCGCTCCGGCCCCGGCCGGGGTGCGCCCACCCGTCTCGGGGGGTCCGGCCGCGCCCGCGGCGAGCGCCGGCCCGCAGGTTCGTGGCGGAACCCAGCCGCTTTCACGGCTGCGTCGGGTCATCGCCGAACGGATGGTCGACTCGCTGCAGACGTCCGCGCAGCTGACCACGGTCGTCGAGGCCGACGTGACCGAGATCGCGCGGTTGCGCAAGCGCGCCCAACCTTCTTTCCAGGAGCGTGAAGGCGTCAAGCTGACGTTCCTGCCGTTCTTCGCGCTCACCGCCGTCGAGGCCCTCAAGCTGCACCCACAGCTCAACGCCTCGATCGACATGGCCGCGGGCACCGTTACCTACCACGACTCCGAGCACCTCGGGATCGCCGTCGATTCCGAGCGGGGCCTGCTCGTCCCGGTCATCCAGAACGCAGGCGATCTCAACCTCGGTGGTCTCGCCCGCAAGATCGGGGACTTGGCCGAGCGGACCCGCGCGAACAAGGTCTCACCGGACGAACTCGGCGGCGGCACCTTCACACTGACGAACACCGGCTCACGCGGCGCCCTTTTCGACACGCCGATCATCAACCAGCCGCAGGTCGCGATCCTCGGCACCGGGACGGTCGTCAAGCGCGCGGTCGTCGTCGACGACCCGGATCTCGGCGAGGTCATCACGGTCCGCTCGATGGTGTACCTCGCCCTGACCTACGACCACCGCCTGGTGGACGGCGCCGACGCCGCCCGCTTCCTCGTGACGATCAAAGATCGCCTCGAGGAAGGCGACTTCGAGGCCGACCTCGGCCTGTGAAGATCGCGGTCACCGGGTCCTCCGGGCTGATCGGGTCGCACCTCGTAGCCGAGCTGCGACGCGAGGGGCACGACGTGCTCAGCCTGGTCCGGCGACCGGTTCGTCAGCCGGGCGAGGTGCAGTGGGATCCGGCCGCCGGACGGCTTGATCCCACCGACCTGACCGGCATCGACGCAGCAGTGAACCTGGCGGGACCCGGCATCGGCGATCACCGGTGGACCGCCGACTACCGGCGCCAGGTGCGAGACGCGCGCGTTCGGGCGACGTCGTTGCTCTCGAACGTCCTCGCCGAGCTCGACCCGTTGCCCGGAGTCCTCCTCTCGGGGAGCGCGGTCGGCTTCTACGGGGACCGCGGCGACCAGGCGGTCACCGAGACCGACCCTGCCGGCGGCGGCTTCCTCGCGGAGGTCTGCGTCGAATGGGAGCGGGCCACCACTGCGGCGAAGGACGCGGGGATCCGGGTGTGCACCCTGCGAAGTGGGGTCGTGTTGAGCCGTGCAGGCGGGGCGCTGGCGAAGCAGTTGCCGCTGTTCCGACTGGGTCTGGGCGGACCGCTCGGTTCCGGCCGGCAGTACCAGAGTTGGATCTCGCTGACCGACGAGATCGCCGCTATCCGCCATCTGCTCACCGCGGACGTCGCCGGGCCGGTGAACCTGACCGCGCCGAATCCACTGCGGCAGAAGGACTTCGCGAGGGCATTGGGCACCGCGACGCGCCGTCCGGCGGTGTTCCCCGCTCCGGGGTTCGCTGTGAAGCTGGCGCTGGGCGACTTCGCGACCGAAGGGGTACTGGCCGGACAGAAGGTCTTGCCGCAGGTGCTCGCCGCCTCCGGGTTCTCGTTCCGAACGCCGGAGATCCACGGCGCACTCGCGGACGCGCTTCGGGACTAGCCGCCCAAGCCGGGGCCCACTCATCGCGGCGCTACCGCCTCGAACCGCCACGCCGCAGCGGGATCGGGCGACCGAGCGAGAGTGATCTCCCAGATCGTCTCGCCGCGAGCTGGCGCGGTCGCCCGGACGGCACCGGATCCGTCCACCAACCGGTACGCGGGAAGCGTGTCGACGACCTCGAGTCGGGCCCGCGAGCCCTCATCGGAGACGAGCCGCACGCTGCGGACCGTTGGCGCGAACCCGTCGGCGTGCAAACCGCTGTCCTGCAGCCCTTTCCAACGGTCCATGTCCTCGGCGTACGCCGAGCCGGTCGGCGTGTCGACCTCGTCGAGCTGCGTTCCGCCGGCGAATGCGGACGCCCGTCGGGCGTCCAGCTCGTCGACGACCGTCGCCCAGTCCGACGTGGTCGGCGTCGAGGACCCGGACGCCGACGTCGGGGAGGCCACCGGGTCGTCGGCGGCCGCCTGCGCCCCGTCGGCCGGCAGGACCGCCGCGCCACGGCCTCCCACCGACCACCAGCCGATGCAGCCGACCAGAGCCACCGCCGCTCCGAAGACCAGCGGCTTCGCGATCCTGATCCGAACGCCGGTCATCCGCGGGTGCCAGGAGACCTTCGAACCCCAGCGATACCGGCGCGGGCCGCTTCGTCCGCCGCCGACCAGCGGTATCGGCCGGGCTACCCGCCGAAGCGCCTCGCCGACCGCGGCGCAATCCGCGGCTCGATACACCGCAGCGAGTCGACGGGTGGTTCGCGACCCGTCCGAACGGGCCAGGCCACGAAGCAACGCCTGCAACGCACGGACGTCATCGCCGGGGCCGGCCCCGCCTCCCGAGATGTCGACGACCGCGTGCGCACGGCGGGAGATGAAACGCCCCACCGCGAGGTGCGGCCGCCCGTCGGCGTCGAGTACGACCTCCTCCCGAAGCTCGGAAGCTCCGAAGACGATCTGCCGCGCATGCAGGTCGGCAAGTTCCCGAGCGATCGGAACGCCGAGCGCGACTATCTGCCCGGGTGCGAGGGTGCGAGGTCGACGCCCGAACCGGCTCTCAGCCAGCCGGGCCCCGGCCAGTGGGGTCAGGACCGCCGCGACTCCGTTGCGGCAGGCGGTCACGTCGACGACTTCCTGCCGGTGACCGAGCCCGGCTCCCAGCAACGGCCGCAGCGCGTCCAGCACCGCCCGTCGGACGGCGGGATCCGGGGACAACGCGAGAACGACGACCTCGCGGGCCGTGCCGGCCGTGTCGATCGCCGCCCAGGTGTCCTCCTGACCTTCGATCGGCGCGCCGAGCACGACCCCCGCCACGACCCCCGGATCCCGCATGCGATCAGGTTGTCAGCTTTCCGAACCACCCGTCGAAACGACTGTGGACAACTAGGCTCGGCCAAAACCCTTCTCGCGGAATGGAAACGATGACCGCCGACAGCCCCACCATCCTCGCCACCTCGGGCGGCTACATCCTCGGTGACCGCCAGGTACCGGTCGTCGGACCGTTGCTGCGGTACGCGATGGAGCTCTCGAACGTCGAGAATCCCAGGGTTTGCATGGTGAACACGGCCGGCGGCGACGACGCCCGCTGGCAGTCTTGGGGTTACGCGGCGCTCGCCGCCGCCGGTGCCCGGCCGACCCACTTGAGCCTGTTCACGATGCCGAACGTTCCCGACATCGAAGAGCATCTGCTGTCCTGTGACGTCATCTGGGTCGGAGGCGGGTCAGTGGCAAACCTGCTGGCGCTGTGGCGGTTGCACGGGGTCGACACGGCGGTTCGAGCGGCCTGGGCGGCCGGCGTCGTCCTCGGAGGGGTCAGCGCCGGATCGATCTGCTGGCATGCCGGCGGCAACACCGACTCGTTCGGACCGCAACTGCGGGCCGTCACCAACGGCCTGGGCTTCCTGCCCTACAGCAACGCTCCGCATTACGACGCGGAAGCCCAGCGCCGACCGCTGTTTCAGAAACTGATCGCCGAGGGCACGCTGCCCGACGGTTACGCGACCGACAACGGTGCCGGCTTGCTCTATCGCGACCAGGAACTCGTCGCGTGCGTCGCCGAACGGGCCGACGCCTACTGCTGGAAGGTCGAGCGCGACGGCGAGCTGGCGCGGGAGACCCGACTCGACGTCCGCCGTCTCGACTGCTAGGGGGGGGTCGGAACGCCCGAACGCCGTCAAGGTCGGGCGCTCCTTTCGGCGCCGGGCTGACGAAGCTGGCGAGCGTAGAGTTCGACGAGTGGAGATCCGCTGGTTGGGCCGCGTCGGGTACGAGGACGCCTGGCAGCAGCAGCGCGGACTGCACGATCTGATCGTCGCCGGCGCGGCGCCGGACACAGTCCTGCTGCTCGAACACGACAGCGTCTACACGGCCGGAAAGCGCACCCGCGCCGACGAACGCCCTCTCGACCCGACGGTGGCGGTGATCGACGTCGATCGCGGCGGCAAGATCACCTGGCATGGTCCGGGTCAACTCGTCGGCTACCCGCTGCTGCACCTCGCCGAACCGATCGACGTCGTCGCCTACGTCCGGCAGCTGGAAGAACTGCTCATCGGCGTCTGCGCAGACCTGGGGGTCGAAACCGCCCGTGTCGCAGAACGTTCCGGCGTTTGGACCGCGGACGGCGAGCGAAAGCTCGCCGCGATCGGCGCCCGGGTCGCTCGTGGCGTGACGATGCACGGCTTCGCGGTGAACGCGAATCCCGATCTCTCCGCGTACGCCCGAATCGTCCCGTGCGGGATTACCGACGCCGGTGTCACCAGCCTGAGTCAGGAACTCGGGCGGAACGTGCCGATCACCGAGATCCTTCCGCTGGTGCAGGCGAGGCTTCCGATGCTCGAAGGAGTGGCGGCATGAATGCCGCGCCGGAAGGTCGGCGGTTGTTACGGCTCGAGGCGCGCAACGCCGCCACCCCGATCGAGCGCAAACCCGGGTGGATCAAGACCCGGATGCGAACCGGGCCGGAGTTCAGCGAACTGAAGTCGCTGGTGCGCCGCGAGGGCCTGCACACGGTCTGCGAGGAAGCCGGCTGCCCGAACATCTACGAGTGCTGGGAAGACCGTGAGGCGACGTTCCTCATCGGCGGGGACGCCTGCACCCGCCGGTGCGACTTCTGCCAGATCGACACCGGAAGGCCCGCCGCTCTGGACCGCGGCGAACCGGGTCGGGTCGCCGAGTCGGTCCGCCAGATGGGCCTGCGTTACGCGACCATCACCGGCGTTGCCCGTGACGACCTCCCCGACGGCGGGGCGTGGCTCTACGCCGAGACGGTCCGCGCTGTGCACGACGGCGTTCCCGGCTGCGGCGTCGAGCTCCTCGCCCCTGACTTCAACGCGATTCCCGCGTTGCTGGACGAGGTCTTCGACTCGAGGCCCGAGGTATTCGCGCACAACGTCGAGACCGTTCCCCGGGTGTTCAGGCAGATCCGGCCCGCCTTCCGTTACGACCGCAGTCTCGGGGTGATCGCCGCCGCGCGCGACGCGGGCCTGGTCACCAAGTCGAATCTGATCCTCGGCCTGGGCGAAACCGACGAAGAGGTCGTCGAGGCGATGCGCAACCTGCGCGAAGCCGGCTGCGACCTGCTGACGATCACCCAGTACCTGCGGCCCACGCCGCGGCACCACCCTGTCGCGCGGTGGGTCCATCCAGAGACATTCACCGACCTCGCCGCACAGGCCGAGGAGATCGGGTTCGCCGGTGTGCTCAGCGGACCGATGGTCCGCTCGTCGTACCGCGCGGGCCGGCTCTACGAGCAGGCGATCACCCGCCGCCAGGGCGCGATCCCGACCGCGTGACAAGCGGCCGGGTACCCGCGTACCGACCATCTATCCTGCGAGGCGTGGCACGCGTCCCCTCGTCGAGCACCGGTCCGACCAGACAACCCACCCGGCAGCGGCGCTTCGGGCGCAAGAACCGCAAGCCGAAACGAGAAGGTCCGAGCGCGTTCGCGCAGATACGCGAGACGTACAAGATCGCCCGCAGGCACGACCACCTGGTGCTCGTGTGGCCGGCGGTCGCGATCCTGGTCACGATCGGCATCGGCGTCGGGGTGGGATTCGGAATCGGCTCCCTGCTGATCCCGACGATCGTCGCCGCGATCTTGTCGCTGCCGGTCGCGTTGCGGGTCTTCCTCGGCCGAGCCCGCCCGGCGATCTACACCGAGGCGAAGGACCGGCCCGGCATCGCGATCCACGAGGTCCGGCAGATGCGCGGGGACTGGAAGATCACCGAGGCAGTGCAGTTCAACCGTAACCAGGAGTTCGTGCACCGGGTGATCGGCAAGCCCGGCGTGATTCTCATCGCCGAGGGCCGTAGCCGCAACGTGCGAGACCTGCTCAGCTCCGAGGCGCGCCGGACCCGCCGGATCGCGCCGGACAGCCCGGTGCACGAGATCCTCGTCGGCGACCGCGAGGACGAAGGTCAGATCCCGTTGGTCAAGCTTCGCAGGCACATGATGCGGCTGCCGCGCACGTTGCGCCCGGCCGACGTCAAGGCGTTGGACGTGAAGCTCAAGGCAGTCGTCAACACCTCGATGCCGATCCCGAAGGGGCCGATCCCGACCCGGATGCCGCGCAAGCTGCGCTAGCCCGGACCCGCTCAGCGGATCCGAACCACGACGGTGTTGAGAAGCTGGTCGTGCAGACCGCGACGGTCACGGTTGGCCAGCAGCGGCGGGATCAGCAACGCGACGAGGATCTGCCGCGGGATCGCCCGCAAGCCCACCCGTTGGCCGTCGCGTCGAACCACCTGCAGCGCGGCGACCCGCATCCCGATCGTCCGGCCCGAGGCGATCAGACTCGCGGCGGTCACGATGACGAACACGAGCACCGAGACCCAGTTCCAGGCGCGTTCCTGTTCGACCGTATGCGGCCGGACGACGACGAAGCCGATCACCGACGCGACCACGATGTCGATGACGAACGCGAGCAGCTTCTCGCCGAACGAGGCAGCCGAGCCACGGCCTGACTGCGGCAGCCCGAGCCGGTCCCCCGGATAGCCGGTGGTGCGGCGCGGCGGGCCTTCCAGCCAGGAACCGAGCGCGCGCCGCGTCTCGGACGCGCTCGCGCGGGGCTTGACCCCCTTCTGAGGTCGCTTGCCGGTCTGCTGGGCGCTCACGCCGGACAGCCTACGGACGAAGGTCCCGAAGCAGCCCGTCGAAGAGGCCTCGGTCACCCACAGGAACGTTTACAGCGGCGTTACACCCTCGTGTACGGCCCGGTGCTATACCTGAGGACGCCACGCCCGCGCGCCCCGAGTCGCGGTCTGGCACGATTCGTCAGGAACGTCGAACGACGCCCTGTGAACCCTGATCCGGAGGCAATCCTTGTTCACGAACCCCGACGAGCTCCTCGCGTACGTCAAGGACAACGATGTCGAGTTCGTCGACGTCCGGTTCTGCGACCTGCCGGGCGTCATGCAGCACTTCACGTTGACGGCGAACGCGTTCGACGAATCGGTGTTCACGAACGGTCTGGGTTTCGACGGGTCCTCGATCCGTGGCTTCCAGCAGATCCACGAGTCGGACATGGAACTGCGGCCGGACGTCACGACCGCCCGGATCGACCCGTTCCGCGAGCGCAAGACGCTGCTGCTGAACTTCTTCATCCACGACCCGCTGACCGGTGAGCAGTACACCCGCGACCCGCGGAACGTGGCGAAGAAGGCGGAGACGTACCTCAAGGGTTCGGGCGTCGCCGACACCGCCTACTTCGGCCCCGAGGCGGAGTTCTACATCTTCGACTCGGTGCGCTACGACACGACGTCGAACGCCGGTTACTACTACGTCGACTCGGTATCCGGAGCCTGGAACACCGGGACGGACGAGCCGGGGGGCAACAAGGGTTACAAGCAGCGCGTCAAGGGTGGCTACTTCCCGGTGACGCCGACCGACCGCTACGCCGACTTGCGCGACGAGATGGTCGTCGAGATCGAGAAGGCCGGCATGGTCATCGAGCGGGCCCACCACGAGGTGGGATCCGCCGGCCAAGCCGAGATCAACTACAAGTTCAACACGTTGCTCGCTGCCGCCGACGACCTGGTGCTGTTCAAGTACATCGTCAAGAACGTCGCGTGGCGCAACGGCAAGACCGTGACCTTCATGCCGAAACCGATCTTCGGCGACAACGGCTCGGGCATGCACTGCCACCAGTCGCTGTGGAAGGACGGCTCGCCGCTGTTCTACGACGAGATCGGCTACGGCGGCCTCTCGGACACCGCGCGGTACTACATCGGCGGAATCCTCAAGCACGCCCCGTCACTGCTCGCTTTCACGAACCCGACGGTGAACTCCTACCACCGCCTGGTGCCGGGCTTCGAGGCGCCGGTGAACCTGGTCTACTCGCAGCGCAACCGCTCGGCTTGCATCCGCATCCCGCTGACCGGTTCGAACCCGAAGGCCAAGCGCATCGAGTTCCGCTGCCCGGACCCGTCGAGCAACCCGTACCTGGCGTTCTCGGCGATGCTGATGGCCGGCCTGGACGGAATCAAGAACAAGATCGAGCCGCCCACGCCGATCGACAAGGACCTCTACGAGCTGCCGCCGGACGAGCTGGCTTCGGTGCCGCAGGTCCCGGCCGGCCTCGACAAGGTGCTCGACCGGCTCGAGGCCGACCACGACTTCCTGCTCGAAGGCGGCGTGTTCACCCCCGACCTGATCGAAACCTGGATCGACTACAAACGGACCAACGAGATCGACCCGATCCGCCTGCGTCCGCATCCGCATGAATTCGCGATGTACTACGACATTTAGCCTCTTTGGGCCTCTGACCTGCGGTTTTACCTGGCAGAGGCCTCGCCGGTCCGCAAAAAGTCCGCACGATCCACGAGGACCGCGCTCACCGCGGCCCTCGTGGACTCGTCCGAATCCGGCCATAGGTGTCCGTAGACGTCCAACGTCGTCTTCGCAGATGCGTGCCGTAGGCGGGCCTGAACGACCTTCACATCCGACCCGGAAGCGATCAGCAACGAGGCGAAATAGTGCCGCAGATCGTGGAAGCGAAAGTCCTCGGGCAGTCCTTCGATCTTCTTGCGGGCCGAGCGGATCATCCGGTCGATCGACCACGGCGATGCCGACTCTCCCGAGCCGTTGGTGACGACGAACTCGCTCGGCCACGACGCGACATACGAAGAGAGGCGCAACGCGAGTTCGTTCGGAATCGGGATCGCCGTCTGAGCCTTCTCCGTCTTCAACGGAATGCCAGGCCATTGCAATGCCGGAGTGACGATCCCCCGCATGAAGTCAACGTCGCCGACCCGAAGACCACAGACCTCAGCGGTTCGCAGTCCCGCAAACGCACCCAGCAAGATCGCCGGTTTCAGGTGTTCGGCAACCTTGTCGTACAGCGCCCACACCCGCTCGGTCGTCGCAACATAGGCACGTTGCTGCCCGGTGCCGGGTGAGGTACGCCGCGAGCACGGGTTCCGAACGGCCACCCCGTCGTGGACAGCGTCGGCCATGATCTGGGAGAACCTGTTGTGCAGTGCGTAGACGTACGACGTCGATAAGCCGTCGGCCTTCAGCTTCGCCGTCCACGCCCTTACCTGCGACGGGCGCACGGCGGATAGTCGCTGTGTCTCGAACTGCTCTTTGATCTTCGCAACGTGGACCTCGGCCTGCCGAACAGTCGACGCACGGCGGGTTGCGTAGCCGGTCAACCATTGATCGCACCAGTCCCCCACCGTCGTCCGGGCTGTCTTCGGGTCGACGTAGGCGCCCGTCAGGACCGCGGTGGTCACCTCGTCAAGCCATCGCTGCGCGTCGGTCTTGCGGTTGAAGTGCCGGGCGTGTTCTTTGCCAGACTCGTCCCGGTACCGCGCCCGCCATCTTCCATCGTCGCGCCTAGCGATGTTCGCCACGATCGCCGTCCCCTCAGTCGGTCAGTCCTTGGAGTCAGTCTCGCGTAGGGCTCCGACGAGAACCCCCGGTGCTGGCCGCCTGAGACTCGATCCATTCGTAGAAGTCTGCCTTCAGGTACATCACATGGCGTCCGAGGCGAAAGCTTCGGGGACCGATGCCAAGGTGACGCCAATACCGCAAGGTCGCCACGGGCGTACGGATCAGATCAGCCGCCTCGGCGATAGTGAGGATTTCGTGCTCCGTGGACATTGTGTCTCCTGTCGTCGGTGTAACCCGGTGGGGCGCGTTGCCTGCTCCACCTCCATAGGTGTCCGACGGGGGCCGTCAGGGACAAGCACACGTCGGCGGCGTTACTCAACGCAGGGCTCAGACGCTCTTCGACGGCCCCGGCAGGCCCAGCACACCACCCACTGAGATGGGCCGGCTTGATCGCGTCTTACTCCGGTCCCTCTCCTCGCCGCACGGCCTGCGGAGCACCGCACAGCGGCAGATGCAAGAGGTGTGATCGACAGGCTCTTGATCTTGAAGATAGGGGGAGACGGTCGGGAGGAGGTCAAGGTCCTGCTGGCCGTACTTGGTCCGTCTTGGAGTTCGCGTGTGCGCGACCGCCAGTGACGGTCCCCCCACATCTACAAGATTCTGTGCCTCAGAGGGTTCAGTAGTCCCAGCCGACGTCCCGGCGGGCGTGGAGTGGCACTCTGATGATCAGTTCGCTGGCCTCCTCTAGCGCGGCTGCCAGTTCTGCTTGGTGTATCGCCCACTCGTCTCCATCGCTTGAGCGCATCTGGCGGATCAGGTGGTCGAGCTGCACGACCCAGTCCGCCGGGTTGTCAGGGACGGCACGCAGGTAGCGACTGACGATCTCGACGGGACGGTCGCTGCGCCCGGCGGACGTGGCCGCCTCCCACGCGCGCTGGCGGCACGTCCGCGAGCGCCACTTCGGCAACCGGCCCGTGGCGCGGATCGGGATCAGCTTGCCGCACCAACCGCACGCGACCGACTGCCCGGGCACACGACGTCCGCTGCGCATCACGTCGTCGGCGGCTGGCACGGTCGCTGGTGGCGTCCGATCCTCGAAGTTCACCCCCTCCTCCTCCCCTCGCGGATTCGCGATGTCGGCCTGCTCCTCACTGCAACCCCGTTCGCCTCGAAAGCCCCGGGATCGCACGTCGCGGCCCGCCCTTCGTCAGGTGATAATTCGACGCCCCTACGGACACTGACACGCTCTGCGAAGTCGAGACTTTCGTCACGACAGAACTGACACACCTGGTGCACTTCTGAAAGGGTCGGGCTGGTCCCGGGGTGTTTCGGGGCTCGCGGCGTTGTTCGGGATGGCCCTACCTAGCCCGGATCGTTCGCGACGCTGTGGCGTGGTCGGCGTGTAGAAGAACGGAAGTGCCTGTCCAGTAAGGGAAACTTGGGATTGCGACGTCTCAAGATTCTCGAACTGGAAGGCACTCCGTAGGTGAAGCGTACTTCGTGGTCGGCCGGCTTGTTGGTGACCGCCGATGGTGTCGGCGTGGTCGCCCACGCGGGCAGTATCGCGACTCGGCTCCTGGCGGACCGAACCGGCCTGACCGGGGAGTTGTCCATGGCGATGTCCCGTCGCAAGTTCACTCCCGTTCATGATCGGGGACGGGTACTGGTCGACGTGGCGGTGATGCTCGCCGATGGTGGTGAGGCGATCGCCGATATCGACGTGCTGCGCCACCAGGCTGGCGTGCTCGGTCCGGTCGCCTCGGCGCCGACGGTGTGGCGGACGTTGGACGAGGTCGCTGCGGGTCGGTCGCGGAAGATCGCGGCCGCACGGGCCAAGGTCCGGCGCCGCGTGTGGGCGCAGATCCCGGGAGGAGTGCCGGCGAGCCGGGTTGCCGGCGTTGATCTCGGCGAGGTCGTCGTGCTCGACGTCGATGCCACGGTCGTGGTCACCCACAGCGAGAAGGAGGCCACCGCCGCGACGTTCAAGCGGACCTTCGGCTACCACCCGATCGGCGTGTGGTGCGACAACACCCAAGAGTTCCTCGCTGCCAAGCTCCGTGCCCGGGAACGCTGGATCGAACACCACCAGCGACCACATCGAGGTGCTGGCCGACGCGATCGCCCAGATCCCCGGCCGCCACCGCAAGAAACTCTTGATCCGCAGCGACGGCGCCGGCGCATCGCACGGACTGGTGGACTGGCTCACCGAACAGGGTCAGGTCCGCGGTCGCAGTGTCGAGTACTCGGTGGGGTTCGCGATCACCAACAAGCTCCGCGACGCCATCGACCTGGTCCCGAAGAAGGTCTGGACCCCCGCACTCGACGCCGACGGCGGTGTCCGCGAGGGCGGCGACGTCGCGGAGTTGACCGGCCTCATCGACAAGCCCGTCCTGGGCAAGTGGCCCGAAGGGATGCGCGTCATCGTCCGCCGCGAACGCCCGCACCCCGGCGCACAACTGTCGTTGTTCGAGGAACGGGACGGCTGGCGCTACCAGGCCTTCATCACCAACACCACGATCGGGCAGCTCGCGTTCCTCGAAGCCCGCCACCGGGCGCACGCGCGGGTCGAGGACCGGATCCGGCACGCCAAGGACACCGGCCTGGGCCGCTTCCCGTCCCGGGAGTTCGACATCAACCAGGCCTGGCTGACGCTGACCATGATCGCCGCCGATCTCGTCGCCTGGACCCGGCTGCTGGGCTGTATCGGCGACGCCAAGGCGCTCGCTTCATGCGAACCGAAGGCGTTGCGCTACCGCTTCCTGCACACCCCCGCCAGGCTCACCCACGGCGCCCGCCGGCGCCGGCTCCGGATTCCCGAATCGTGGCCCTGGGCAGCCGCGATCGTCGCAGTCTTCGCCAACATCGCCGCGATCCCGCAACCCACCTGACACGACCCGCCCACCCACGACACCACCGGAGAACCGCAGCCCGGCAGCGCCAGCCGGCCAGTCGTCCATACCCGCAGTCACCCCGAACACGAGCCCACTCGATCACACAACCCCGACACGGTCACAACCGTGCTCATGAAAGACCGGGGCTAGTGCTGCCCACCGGTCGGTGTGGCTCTTCAGAGTGGATGCCTCCCGGGCGACGTTCCCGGCTGGCGGCGTCGCCCGATAGAGGCATGGGATTCGTCCCAAGAAGTGCTTGCGCTCCGCTGCCTTCGCGTCGTGATGCAACGGGAGGAGCAGCAATCTTGTTCGCGGGAATCGATACCCACAAAGACACTTTGGCGATCGCTGTCATCAATGCGGCCGGCGGTCCGGTGATCGTCGTCGAGGTGCCTAACACCCTGCCGGGGTTCGAGAAAATCGGGCAGCTCCTGGCCACCTATCCGGTTGAGCGGATCGGAGTCGAAGGGTCAGGTAACTACGGCCGGGCGGTGGCCGCCCATCTGGTCTGCGGGGGCCTGGACGTGCGGGAAGTGCCCACGTTGATGACCTCGCGGGAGCGGGGCGCGCAACCCGGCAAAGGCAAAACCGATGAGGTCGACGCGGTGGCCATCGCGAAGATCACCGGCCGGGAAACCGGCCTGCCGCCCGTGCGTTTGACGGTCGGCCTGGCCGCGGACCTGCGGGCGTTATTGGACTACCGCGAAGACCTGATCCGTGAGCACACCATGGTGATCAACCAGGTCCACGCCGAACTCACCGGCTTGTTCCCCGGCTACCAACACCAACATCCTCACCTGGTTACGTTCGCGCAGGTCAACGCGGTGTTGGGCATGATCGGCGACGACCAACGGGTACGCGCCGATGTGTGTCGGCGGCGGCTTCGCCGAGCTCTGGAGCTGACCGTGGAAGCCCGCGAGATCAAACGGCGGATCACCGCCATGATCAAAGGCAAGACCGACCACGTCGCAGGACTTTACGGAGCCGGACCGATCATCGCCGCCCGGTTTGTGGCCGAGGTCGTCGATGTCAGTCTTTACCCGAACCGGGACGCGTTCGCGTCCGCGAACGGCACCGCCCCGTTGGCGGCGTCCTCGGGTCGGACCGTGCGGCACCGGCTCAACCGGGGCGGGAACCGCAGCCTCAACCGGGCGCTCTACACGATGGCGATCACCCAGATCCGCGGTGACACCGAAGGCCGCGCGTATTACCTGCGCAAAAGGGCCGAAGGCAAGACCAGCAAAGAAGCGATCCGCTGCCTCAAACGTCAACTATCCGATCAAGTCTTCAAAGCCATGCGCCGAGACGCCAGCAGCCCGGCGCTCCTCCCGGGACCTGCCATCGAACCGGACGACACGCAAGCGCTCGTCGCCTGAAACGGTGGATGCGGCCGAGGCAAACGAGGCGCGACTACCACCCACAAAGGGCCTGCGCGACAGAGTTTCCAGCCTCCACACCCTGCTCTTCGATCCAGCCATCGCACCGCACCCACCGCACCCCGAAGACTACTGTCACCGCCCATCACGAACCGGGACTTGCACATAGAGGCCCACTGAGTGATCGGGCATTCCGTTGTGATGAAAAGGCGAGAAATCGGGACCAAGCCCGAGGTCTAATGCTGCAGGATTCGTGTGACGAAGAACCGGGGGGAGACATCCGGATAGACGGGAGGAGGTCGGGGCGAGGACATCGCGGTCAGGGTGCGCGGGTCCCAGAACTGGCTCACGCCGCCGGAACGCGACCCTGCCTCACCGGCGGCCGGGTGAGACGGCCGGACTGTTGCGGCAGATAACGATGCCGGACTGGCATCCCAAACTACCGTCAATAACAAACCAACAATCCCCCAAATCAACGCAGTAAGACCGCCTGGGAAGGAGACTTGACTATCGAAATCGGTAGCATACGTGCCGTTTTGAATAAAGGTTCTGGAGAAAAGCGATAAGTGGCAGAATGGTGACGCCCTATGCGCCGTCAGTTGCGGGATTCCAACGTCGCTCTACGGGGTTCCAGGTCGCGGTGTCCGCGGCAGAATCAGCGAGGACAGGATCGGCGAAGGCGATGACCGCCGCGAGAACATCAGCAAACGAGTCGGGCAAAACGTCAGTGAGTCCCAGCCGAGCGCGCCAGGCAGCCCAGCCGTTCTGGCCGATGTCGGCGTAGCCGTCCAACTCGTCGGCCAGTCTCGTTAACGGAACGCCTCTGTGTTCGGCCACTGCGCGTAGTGCGTCGGCAACACTGTTGGCGGTGAACTCGTAGTGGCCGGTCAGCATGTAGACGTCGCCGAAGTCACGCCAACGTGTGCTGGCCGTTCCACGTTCCAGCGCGGTGACCAGCTTCTCGGCCAGCACCATCGGCATCGGGTAACCACGCAACACGATCGGTTCAAGGTCGACCAGGCGCGGCAGTGCGATGTCCAGCGGTTCGGGCCAGATCGGGTCCCCGAAGTTGACGTCAACGTGGAACGTCTCGCGGGCCCTTCCCAGCCGAACCTGCAGTCGTACGCGCGCGCCGCTGTACTGATCCTCGTCGCGAATGATCCCGGCCGTCACGTTCTCGAGGTCGAAGACCAGTCCGTCATCCAACTCAGGTGGTAACACCGTCGCGGCGATGGCGGTGACGTAGCGGCGTACCTCGTCCAAGTCGCCGTTCGTCTGTAAGGCGGCCACGTCGATGTCGGTGGTCGGTCGGCGCAGCGCGTATGCGGCCAGCAACACGCCGCCTTTGAGGACGAACCGGTCCCGGTGCTCGGAGCGAGACAGCCGAAGCAGGAACCCCTCCAGCGCGTACAGCCGCAGGTATTCGGCGGTGGTACGCCCTGCTACCTTCGCCTCACGACGCAGCGCCAGGAACGCCCGGCCTGCGACCGTGGCGTTGGTCGGATGACTCATCCCAGCACCTGCAGCGCGGCCAGCAGCGCCGGACGTGCCGCGGGAAACTCGCGGGTCAGCCGCATCAGGTCCGCTGGTCTCCCGCCCTGCCGCAGCCAGCGGCGCAGCGCCTCGTGCGCAACATCGGCGCCAAGATCGTGGCGAAGCCGGAACGCGTCGATGATGCTCCGCGGCGCGTCATACAGACCGAGGGTGTGCTTGTCGTCCACCCGCAGCTCGATTCGTCCGACGTCGAAGGTCTCCGGATCGAAGCGATGCCAACGGACAGGCGTAACGGTCGCCGGTCGCCACGCGCCGCGCGGCACCGCGATTTCGTGCACCGTGGGGATCGCGTCGGTCAGCTCGTGACGTGCCAGCGCCGAGAGCAGACACAGTGTGGCGCGCGGCGCCTTGACCGCAACCTCGACCAGGTCGGTGTCCACCGGTTCGGCATCGGTGCGCCGGTACAAGCCGTGCCCGATCCGCTCAACCGCGCCGCGCTCCAGCAGCCGGCGCAGCGCACGCCGCGACAGACCTAACCGCTCCGCTTCGCCTGCGGTAAAGGTCGACGGCATCGTTCGCTGCGACATTGCTACTCCCATCGCCGCCACGGATCGGTGAACAGAATCCTATCCAGACAGGTCCGATGTGGATAGGATTTCGTCCGCTCGATTCAGAGCGCATGGATCGGAACTGTCGCGCGCCGGGTGCAGAATCTTGACCGAGTCGCGTCATAGGGCGACGCACAACTGGGGAGACACGAGAGTGAGCTGGCAGGACAGCGTCGAAACGCATGGCCTCTGGGCCGCAGTGGAGCAACTTCGTGAACTCTGTCAGTCCAATGGCTGGCTGGACGATCCGGACGTGCGGGATGCGGTGTCGCGAACGGCCTGGCTCTGCACCAACATCGAAGGACGCAAGGACGCCAACTCCATCACCGCGGCCAGCTTGGACGCTGCCCTCGCCGGTGTACAGGCGCTTCAGTCTCACCTCACAAACCTGCGAACTGACCTACCGACATCGACTCCCAACGATGTCGGTTCCGCAATCGACCAGGTACTCACGGCCATCGCGGCGTGGCCACATCCCAACGCAGCTCGGATCGCGCAGGCTACGCGAGATGGCATGGAGCTGCACCAGAAGATGGCTAACGAGGCCCTGGAGGGCCTGCGGGCCGAGGTAACCAGTATTCACACCCAGATTGCGACACAGCAGGAGCAGTGGCAAAAGGATGCCGCAGTCCAGATCCAGACCGCGACGGATACAAACACGAACCTTCAGGCGGAGGTCGTCGCGGCTACCGGAGAATTGACTACACAGAAGCAACGGCTCGATACGGCACTGAACGAGTTCACGGCCGCTTCCCAAGCTGCGGAGAAGGCTCGCGACAAAGATGCACAAGCCGTGATCGCGACGTTCAAACAGACCAGTGAGGCCCAGCTCGGCGAACAGCACGACACGACGGCTGAACGCCTAACCGTAATGGACGGTCTTCTCGACCAAGCGCGCGAGACGCTCCAGACCATCGGCAAAGAAGCATCTGCAAGCCACTACGGGACGTACGCAGACGAGCAACGAAAGGCGGCGTTCAGATGGTCCTTGGGCGTGCTGAGTTCCCTAGCTGCTGCCGCTGGCTTCTTGATATGGGCCGCGATCGAGCACGCCGACACTTGGCACTCCACGACGGCCCGCTATGCCCTCGGAGTGGTCTTCATTGGAGCAGCCACCTATGCGGGTCGGCAGTCGGCACTGCACCGCGCGCTCGAGCGGCAGGCTCGGCAGCGCGAGCTTGCCATTGGCGCCCTGGGCTCGTTCCTGGCGGATGTGCCCCCAGAAAGCGTCCAAACGCTCAAGCTGGGGGTAGCAGCAGTCCTCTTCATCGATGAGGGTGCCCCGGACCCTGCCCAGGCCAGCTTCCAAGCGCCCGCTTCCCAGGTCGTTGATGCTGTGCGCAACGCGATCGGGAAGGGCGCTCCGAAGGCCCCAAGCGCCTAACCGAACGCACCGGGAGCAACCACACTTGCGCAACATTCATCATGCGGCCGACTGCACGAAGCGAGTGCTGGCCAGGTGTGGACGACAACGCACGAACTACCGCCGATCGCCTGGATAGAACGGCCAGGGATCTTGGCAGCGTCTCCACTTCTCGTCTGCTGCCCTATGCGATCGCCGCCAAAAGTCAGCCACTTCATGCGGAGGCAAGCAACTTCCCGTCGTGCTCAGAGGACGGCCGAGCGCAAATCGTCCTCGGCTGACCTGCATAAACGTGCGCGGATGAGAAAGCAATTCAGCCCGTACGATCTGCGTGCGCTGGCGGAGAGAAGGACCGCTCAATTCCCGAGCAATGTCTTCAGCGAGCAGCGGAGCTGAGTGACTGCCCGAACGCGCGAGAACATGTGCCACCAGCTCACCTACTGTTGGCTTCGGACTGGCGGCGAGTTCGCCGCTGCCCAACGACGCCTCCGCAGCAAGGCCACGCTGCACAATCTCGACGATCGACGGCCCGACCTTCTCCGCAAACTGCGAGAGAGCGGCACCAGTTCGCTTCGCGGCCTGGCAGTTTTGACCGTTCCTGACGAACCAGTATCCGCCCATGCCCAGTGCGGCCACGACAGCGACCTGCGCAGTAACCGGCACTCGACTTAGACCCCTTAAAGCCCCGTTGATAAGCTCGATCGCGATAGCCGAAGGAATACCCGCAGCCATACTCACCAAGGTGTACTCGGCGTCGTTCGACGCCGCGTGAGCAATGGTGAGCCACTCGTGAACGCCAAGTCCAAGATCGACAAGGTCCGGATCCTCGGCTAGCAGGAAGGCGCCGACCGCTACTCCCAGCCGAGCGGCGGGAAGGTCGCTCGGATCCCGGAGCGCGAGCTTTTGGATCCGATCGTCGTTCGCGGCCCAGCTCTCCGGCACTTCGTCGACGACGATCGCGCAAGGCAAGTAAAGGCTTCGAAGTCGAGTCATCGCGAACGTGTAGGTCTCGGGATCAGGTGCCCGTCGCTCCAAAGCACCGGCGATCTCCGCGATGATGCTGCGCGGCAGGTAAAGCCGCGCGCCTTGGTTGTGTATAGCCCAGAGCAGCGAGGTGACCTTGCCACCTTCTCGGCATGAACTCAGGACTTCACCGCACAGCATGCCCGTGTCGGTGATGATGACCGGCACTGACGTGCCGACAGGACTCTGAGCCATGACTCGGAGCGTACGTGCGAGCACCGACAAGCTGCCGCTGATTCCGCTCAATGCCGGGAATCCCCAGCCATGCGGTCGTAGACTTCGCGGAGGCTTCGCACGATGAATACGAGGGGACGACGTGGCATCGACCATCGGGAGGAGACTCCCCGTGGCTGGTGAAGACCGCTGATGGCCGGGCGCCCTCGCAAGCAGGCAGCAAAACCCGCGAAGTCGCTAGAACAGCGCCTCTGGGATGCGGCCGATGCGTTGCGCGGTAACCAGGAACCGAGCGAGTACAAGCACGTCGTTCTCGGCTTGGTGTTCCTCAAGTACATCTCCGACCGGTTCGAGGAGCGTCGTCGCGCGATCGAAGCGGAGCTGGCCGCCGAGGGTATGCCCGAGACGCGTCGCGCGAGGTTCGTCGAGGATCGCGACGAGTACGCCAGCCACCACGTGTTCTGGGTGCCGGCCGAGGCACGCTGGCAGACCATTCAGGACCGCGCGAAGCTGCCGAGTATCGGTCAGGACATCGACACCGCGATGGACCTGATCGAGAAGGAGAACCCGTCCGTCCGCGGCGTGCTGCCGCGCAACTACGGCCGCGAAGGCCTAGACAAGGGACGGCTCGGGCAGCTGGTCGACCTCATCGGCTCGATCGGCTTCACCGAGACCGACGACCACGGCTCCGATGACGTACTCGGGCGGGTGTACGAGTACTTCCTCGGCCAGTTCGCCGGTAAGGAGACCGGTAAGGACGCTGGCGCTTTCTACACGCCGCGCAGCGTGGTCAAGACGCTGGTCGAGATGCTGGAGCCCTACCACGGCCGGGTGTTCGACCCGGCCTGCGGCTCGGGCGGCATGTTTGTGCAGTCCGCCGAGTTCGTGAAGGCGCACGGTGGTAAGCGCACCGACATTTCGATCTACGGCCAGGAGTTCACCGACACCACGTGGAAGCTTGCCAAGATGAACCTCGCCCTACGGGGCATTGAAACCGACCTGGGCGACCGCTCGGCGGACTCGTTCGGCAACGACCTGCACCCGGACCTACGGGCCGATTTCGTCCTTGCCAATCCCCCGTTCAACGTCAGCAACTGGTGGGACGCCAAACTCGCCGACGACCCGCGGTGGAGGTACGGCACACCACCGGCAGGTAACGCGAACTTCGCCTGGGTGCAGCACTTCGTCTACCACCTGTCCCCCAAGGGGACTGCGGGCTTCGTGCTGGCCAACGGATCGCTGTCGAGCAAGAGCAGCGGTGAGGGCGATATCCGTCGCAGGCTGGTCGAGGCTGACCTCGTGGACTGCATCGTGGCGATGCCCGACAAGTTGTTCTTCAACACCGGCATCCCGGTCGCCCTGTGGTTCGTGTCGAAGGACAGGCACGGTAACGGTCACCGCGAGCGTCAAGGCGAGGTGTTGTTCATCGACGCCCGCAAGCTCGGCACGATGGAGACCAGACGGCTGCGAGTGCTGTCGGATGACGACATCGCCCGGATCGCGGGCACGTATCACTCCTGGCGCAATCACGATGGCGGCTACGAAGACGTGCCCGGCTTCGTCAAAGCCGCGAGACTCGATGACATCAAGCAGCACGACTTCGTACTCACACCAGGCCGTTATGTCGGCACCCAAGAAGCCGAAGCCGACGGCGAACCGATCGACGAGAAGATCGCCCGACTCAAGAAGGAACTGTTTGCCGAGTTTGACCGAGGGCGGGAATTGGAAGCCGAGATTATTAGTCGGCTCGGGTCTTCCGATGACTAAGCCTCTCAATCCAACACTTGGCGATTGGCTTCAGTTTCGCAATGGGCGCTCCTCACCTGAGCGGTTCGATGGCGGCCGGTTCCCCGTATACGGCTCCAACGGGATAATTGGACACGTTGACATCGGGAACGTCGCTGCCGAGTCCGTCGTTATCGGACGCGTTGGAAGCTATTGTGGCAGCACATACTTCTCGTCTTCGTCATGCTGGGTGACGGACAACGCGATCGTCGCCACGAGTGTCGAGCCTTCGGAGACTCGTTTTTGGTACTACGCCTTAAAGTCTCTTAGTCTTAATCGACACAGCCAGGGGTCAGGGCAACCACTACTTAATCAATCAATCCTCGCCTCGATCCCGTTTGATGCACCGGACGGTCCATCGCGTCTGGCAATCGCAGCAACGCTCGGCACCCTGGACGACAAGATCGAGTCGAATCACCGAGCGATCAACCTTGCGGAGCAACTCGCCGACCAGTACTTCCAGGGCATGGCTGACAGCTTCGTTGCTCTACTGACGTGGCAACGCTGACGATGGGCAGTTCACCGCCAGGCGACACTTACAACGAGGAAGAGGAGGGACTCCCGTTCTATCAGGGCGTCAGAGACTTCGGTCGGCGCTACCCAGGTCTACGGGTCTGGACTACGGGCGCCGTAAGGCTTGCTAAGGCGAACGACACCCTGGTCTCAGTTCGGGCACCAGTCGGCGAGTTGAATCGGTCCCGTGAAGAGTGCTGCATCGGTCGAGGGGTCGCGGCGGTAAGCAGCAGCAGCGCAAGCACGGTCTACTACGCGCTGCGCGCTTCGGAAGAGACCTGGGCACCCTTTCAGCAGGAAGGGACTGTATTCGGTTCTATCAACAAGGGTGACCTATCGAAGGCGCGTTTGCCGTGGCCAGACCATTCACAAGCTGATGAGCTCGAAAGGCTCCTTGCTGCTGTAGACGACAAGATTCATTCTCTCAACTCGGAGATCGAGTATCTGATAGCCCTCCGTGACACGCTGCTTCCTGAGTTGCTATCCGGCCGCATCCGCTTGCCCGAAGCACAGGAGGCCGTGGCATGAGCGGCCTAAATTCTGAATGGACCGTTGCTCAGCTTGACGACTTCATCGAGGCCGCGGCGGTGACCTATGTTCCTTCACCGCCTAACTCGATTGGATTTCACAGCTATAAGACCGCGGTCTCAGAGGATGAGGTCGTCAGGAAGGCGCAAGTGGTAGAGCAGATTCTGGACCGTGTGGTTCCAGGCTGGCGGAACGAGATCGAAAAGAAGGATCGGCAGAAGTGGTCGATCCACTACGAGGCTTCAATCCGCGCACGGGAGGCGCTACTCCGGGCGGATGAGGTGCGAAAGAACCTGGGCGACGACGCCCCGGAGATCTCAGCTGCGAACCTCCATCCGTGGGTGTGGAGCGGTGCGGCTTCGCTGTGGCATTCCGGCCACTACCGCTCAGCGGTCGAGGACGCGGCGAAGAAGGTGAACGCCGAGACTCAGAACAAGGTTCGTCGCCGGGATGTCAGCGAGACCAGGTTGTTCCAAGAAGCGTTCAGCCTTGATGCCGCAGTGGCCGGCAAGTCTCGACTACGGCGTATGACGCCCGACGGAAGCGATACCTACAAGTCCGTCCAGCGCGGCGCGATGGCGCTGGCCGAGGGCATTTATGCAGGCATTCGTAACCCGTTCAATCACGAAGACCCGAGGGACATCGACGAGCAGGTCGCGCTCGAATACCTGGCGGCGCTGAGTGTGCTGGCCCGGTGGGTGGATGAGTCGACAGTAGAGGCTGTCGTATGACATCCCTGAACGAGTCGACGGTGGAGATGGCGGCGCTGGAGTACCTGCGCCAGCTGGGCTTTTCGACTGCGTTCGGTCCGGATCTTGCCGAAGACGGCGCTACTCCCGAACGTGCATCGTACGGGCAGGTCTACCTGGAGAGCCGCTTACGCGATGCCGCGCAGCGGATCAACCTTGGCCTGAGCCGCGATGTTGTCGAGGAGTCGATCAAGCGGCTGTTGCGGCCGGAGTCGCAGAACGCGCTGACTGAGAACTTCCGCGTACACAAGCTGTTGACCGAGGGCGTGCCGGTCGAGCACCGAGCCGGCGACGGCTCGGTCCGTACGACGAGCGTGCGGCTGATCGACTTCGATGATCCGGAGAACAACGACTGGCTGGCGGTCAACCAGTTCACGATCGTCGAGAACAACAAGAACCGCCGGCCGGATGTCCTGGTGTTCCTAAACGGCATTCCGGTCGCACTGTTCGAGCTGAAAAACCTGGCCGACGAGCACGCCACCCTGCGCAACGCGTGGAACCAGATCCAGACCTACCGCAGCGACATTCCGGCAATCTTCACGCCTAACGCGGTGACGGTCATCAGCGACGGAACCAGCGCCGCGATGAGCAGTTTCACCGGCGCGTTCGAGCACTACGCGCCGTGGAAGACCATCGAGGGCCGCGAGGTCGTCACCAACAAGCCCGCGCTGGAGGTACTGGTCAAGGGCGTATTCGATCAGCGACGCTTCCTCGACCTGTTGCGAAACTTCGTCGTGTTCAGCGACGAGGGCAAGGGCCTGGTCAAGCGGGTCGCCAAGTATCACCAGTACTGGGCGGTGAACGCGGCGGTCGAGTCCACGATCGAGGCGGCCGGGCCGGATGGTGACCGCCGCGGCGGGGTGGTCTGGCACACCCAGGGCAGCGGCAAGAGCTTCGAGATGGTCTTCTACGCCGCCAAGTTGATGCGCGATCCGCGGATGAGCAATCCGACGCTGGTATTCATCACCGACCGCAACGACCTGGATGACCAGCTGTTCGGCGAGGTTTTCGCCCCGGCCGAGATCCTGCCCGAAAAGCCGGTGCAAGCCGACACCCGGGCCGAGCTGCGCACGTTGCTGCGCCGCGCCTCGGGCGGCATCGTGTTCACCACACTGCAGAAGTTCCGGCCCGGTGAGGACGGCGACGTCAACCCGGTGCTGACCGACCGCCGCAACGTCGTGGTCGTGGCCGACGAAGCGCACCGCTCGCAGTACGGCTTCGCCGAGTCCGTCGACCCGGTCACCGGGCAGCTTCGCTCCGGGCTGGCCAAACACCTACGCGACGCGCTGCCGAACGCGACCTACCTCGGATTCACCGGCACGCCGATCGAAAGCAACGACAAGTCGACCCGTTCGGTGTTCGGCGACTACATCGACATCTACGACCTCACCCGCGCCGTCGAGGACGGCGCGACCGTGCGGATCTTCTACGAGTCGCGGCTGGCGAAGGTGTCCCTCGACGCCGACGTGCACGGAGCGATCGACGAGCTGGCCGACGAGATCACAGGCGAGGTCGAGGAGGACGAGGCGACCCGGACGAAGTCGAAGTGGGCTCGCGTGGAAGCGATCGTCGGCGCCAACGACCGGCTCGACCTGATCGCCGCGGACATCGTCGACCACTGGGAGAAGCGCCGGGCCGAGCTGTTCGGCAAGGCGATGATCGTCACGATGTCGCGCCGTATCGCGGTCGAGCTCTACGCCAAGATCGTTACGTTGCGGCCCGACTGGCATAGCGACGACCCGAAGGCCGGGAAGATCAAAGTCGTCATGACCGGGTCTGCGGCCGACCCGGCCGCGTTCCAGCCGCACATCTACCCCAAGGACGTGCGCCGCGAGCTGAAGAACCGGGCCAAGGACCCCGGCGACCTGCTGGAGATCGTGATCGTGCGGGACATGTGGCTGACCGGTTTCGACGCCCCGTCGATGCACACCATGTACGTCGACAAGCCGATGCAGGGCGCCGGGCTGATGCAAGCGATCGCCCGCGTCAACCGTACATTCCGCGACAAGCCCGGCGGCCTGATCGTCGACTACATCGGCGTCGCGACCAACCTTCGACAGGCATTGGCCGAATACTCCCCCAGCGACCGCGACCAGGCGGGCGTGCCCATCGAACAGATGGTCGCCGCCATGCTGGAGAAGCACGACATCGTCCGCGGTGTCCTGCACGGCTGCACCTTCGACTCCTCGCCGCTGCTGCCCGCCGACCAGCGGCTGGGCCAGCATGCGCTCGTCCTCGACTTTGTCATGGCCGATCCCGACCGCACTTCTCGCTTCCTCGACCAGGTCCTGGCGCTGGTGAAGGCGTTCGCGCTGTGCGGGTCTCGCGACGAGGCGAGGCCGATCCGCAACGATGTGCGCATGTTCGCTGACGTCCGCGCCGCGATCCTGAAGATCCAAAACCCTGATTCCGGCCGGGCCGGCTCGGGTGCGGTCGAGATCGACACGGCTATCGGGCAACTGGTCAACGAGGCCGTCGCCGCCGACGAAGTCGTCGACATCTACAAACTGGCCGGCATCGACACCCCTGAACTGTCGATCCTGTCGGACGAGTTCCTCGACAGCCTGGCAGGCAAGGAAAAACCGAACCTGCAGATGGGCCTGCTGCGACGGCTGATCAACGACCAGATCCGCACGGTGCAGCGCACCAACGTCGTCCAGGCCAGACGATTCTCCGAACAGCTCGACGAGGCGATCAACCGCTACACCAACCGCGCGCTGACCACCGCCGAGATCGTCGCCGAGCTGGTCAAGCTCGCAAAGGAGATGCGGGACAACAACGATCGACACAACCGCCTTGGGCTGTCCGTCGCAGAGTCTGCGTTCTATGACGCCATCGTCCAGAACGACTCAGCGATCCTGCAGATGGGCGACGACGTCCTCAAGAAGATCGCGGTCGACCTCGTCTTCGCAGTGCAAAGCAGCGTCACGATCGACTGGAACTACAAGCACTCCGTCCGAGCCGAGATGCGCTCGAAGGTACGGCGCCTGCTTGCCAAGTACGGCTACCCGCCCGACCACGAAGAAAAGGCCATTGAACTCGTCCTCCAGCAGGCTGAGTTATTCGCGAATGCAGGAGCCGCAGAGTGACAATACACATCGAGCGGATGATCGAGGTTCCGCTCCGCGAGGTCTGGGCGGGTGAGGCAAGTTTCTTCACGCCTTGGTTAGCAGCAAACCCCGACTATCTCTCCGAAGCACTTGGGATGAATCTCGAACTAGTTGGGACCGAAGTCGCGGTTGGACCCTTCTCGGCCGACATCGTGCTCGTGGACGCAACCTCGAATCGGCGCGTCATCGTCGAAAACTTCCTCGAAGCGACCGATCACGATCACCTCGGCAAACTGATCACCTACGCATCCGGCCTCGAAGGCTCCTACGCTGTGTTGATCGCCCGCACGTTCCGGCCAGAACATCGGTCGGCCTTGAAGTGGCTCAACGACATCTCCAAATCGGACACCGGCTTCTTCGGGATCGAAGTCCGCGCCGTGCGGATCGGTACATCGGCACCGGCGGTCCAGCTCGATGTCGTGGTGGAACCGGACGAGTGGCAGCGCCAGGCTCGCGAGGTCGCCGCCGGCCAGCTGTCGGAGAGCCAGGCTCGGTACATCGAGTGGTGGTCCGAGTTCCTTCCCGCGTTGCAGGAGGCGATCCCCGGCTGGACGAGCGCGTCCAAACCACAACCAGCGAACTGGCTCAACCTGCCCACGGGTCGCACCGGCGTCCGATACGGAGTCAGTTTCAGCTGGCCGACCGGGGCAACGGGCTACCGGGTTCGAGTCGAGCTATACATGGACGACGGTGCCACCTGGTGGCCTCGACTTCTCGCTCATCAGACGGAGATCAACACGGCGCTCGGCCCCGAATTGGTTTGGGAGCCGCTGGACAACAGCAAAGCGTCCCGGATTGCCAAGTATCTGGAGAACGCCGACCCAAAAGATCTCGAGTCATGGCCGCGCTACCGGACCTGGGCCATCGAAGCACTAGGCCAGTTCCGGAACGCCTTACAGCCGATCCTCGTGACCGCTACGCCATCCATCTGATCCTGCCAACGACGACGATGACCGAGGCGGTTGTGCCGATGGACGAGCGGAAGGACACGGTGCTCATCAGCCCGGTGAGGCCTTGAACGGCCCCGGGGCATGCCGTGTCCTCATCATCGGTGACTGTACTGACCCGCACGTCCGGGGTGTGACTGATCTGCTACCCGTTGACGGCGTGGTCGTGCTAGATGGGGCAACCATTTCGCGGGTTGTCCGGGGCGTTGAGCTCGATGAGTCGTACTTCCTGGACATGGCTGGCCGACTCGTCCGTCTCAACGGGACATGCACTACCCGCGGCTGGATTCGTCGACTTACGCCTGCGGGATGGGACGACGGTGTGCAGCTCGGATCTCATCCGGCAGCTGTTCTTGCCGCTCGACTGGGTCTACTTGGGGCAGTCGTCCGCGATCCAGCTGTGAACTGGATCAGTCCGGTCGACCGCCTGGTTGCGGCCGAAAACAAGATCACTCAGTACCGAGCCGCTGCGTCGCTTGGGCTTCGCGTTCCCGACACCATGATCGGACCCGACCCGGCCGTGCTGGCCCGCAGGCTTGGGGAACCATTTGTCATGAAGCCTCTCGGACCTGGAAACTTCGAGACGAACAACGGAACACAGCGGATCGTTTACGCGACCTCCGTAACAGCCGGAGATCTGGCCGAGACTGACCTGCTTGAGGCGCCGTTTCTCGCACAGGAACATCTCAGCGCAACAAAACACCTCCGGATCGTGACTGTGCGCGATCAGGCCTGGATTGCCGTACTGGATTCGGACGGGCTGCCCTGTGACTGGCGAAAGCACGGACCCGCGCATCATGCTTTTCAGGTCGACGCGCGCGAGCAAGAGGTAGGGGCCTGGGCAGTTACCTTGGCAGAAAGCCTCGGTGTCGGATACAGCAGCCAAGATTGGCTTGTCGATCATGACGGGCCGTGCTTCCTCGATCTGAACCCCGGCGGGCAATGGCTGTTTCTTCCCGACGACATCGCATCTGCCGTATCACGGGCACTTGCAGGCTGGCTTGCGGAAGGTGTAATCGATGAAGGTCGTTAAAGGCCACTGCGCGGAGGCTCGCGTCTACCTATGGCACTGCCTCGCGGTTCTGCGCCCCGGAGTTGAGGTTCCGGTGTTCAGCGAGCCAGCTAAGTTCGACGGCGACCTCGCTGGACTCACGGACGACGATCTATGCCTCGTGGTCGATGAAGCTCGTCGCCAGCTTGACCGGCAGCTCGGTGACCTGGAACGGATGCGGTCACGAGCAAGCGCGCTAGTAACCGTCGGACTCGCGGAGATCGCATTGCTTTCGGGGGGTGCACGCGACATGTTTCATCACGGCTGTGGGTCAGCCGCCGCCTGGGCGCTTAGCACCCTGCTCGTCGTACTCGGACTCGCCGGTGCCGCGGCGGTGCTCACTGTTCAGGCCGTGTTCGGGCGGACCGACACAGCATTGATCGCTGATCAATCACCACCGCTGCTCAAGCCGACTGCGGTTGCGTACGCCGGCTTGACCGGCGTGGGAGAAGAAACCGTGCGTACTCGCCTGACTGTGCTGCGGGACTCCGTACTATTGCTGGTGCTCGGCGCACTCGTGTATGCATGCGCCTGGCCGCTCACCCGGTGATCTGCCACGCAATGCGAAGGGAACGAATCGATGGCACTCGATCTGTACGCACGACTTGGTGAGATCCCCGCTGCTCAAGCCGAGCGTTCAAACGGCTCAGACGCTAACGAGCGGGAGCCGAATCCGCCCGGAACCGTATACACGGCCAGCATTGAGACGATCGACAATGACCGCGCTGGCGCGCTCCTCGGAGTATGGGGGGTATGACACCAGTCATACGACTGCTCGAGCGGTGGCCGGGCGGTCGGCGCCCCTCATCACGGGGGTGATCCTCGACCGCGTGACCTACTGGCTGAGCGGATCACAGAGCACCGGATCACGCTGGCTTAGAAACGCGAGAGCCGGGGCCTGATTCCATCAGGACGCACCGGCTCCTACTTCCTCGCTTACCCGCAGGGGCGAGACAACGTCAAGGGTAGCCCGGCCTGGGAACCACGGCAACCAACAGGACGAGGTAGCGCCCGCAGAGGTCGTCAAGCACAAGATGCGCGACACTCCGCCATGAAGATCATCATAGCGATACTCACCATCGAGTTGATCTTCGCCAGTCCGCAGTTAGTCCGCAAGAAGTCCCAAAACCACCGTCAGCGGTCAACCACCTCCAACACTAAAGATGCAGGTCAGAAGGCAAATTAGTCGTAACGGCACCGCCCGATCTCACGGAGTCGTAGTTCGCGATGTACTACGACATCTGAGGCTCTTGCAGCTCGGTCTGCGGCGATCTTGATCGATCGGTCGGGCTCCGCGCGGCGTCGACAAACGATCACGCGGAGCTCAGGAGACGCCTACGTCTCAATGACGGAGCGACATCGGAGCCGGTGGCCGCCCGCCTCGATCTGACGACGTGTCGCCGACCAGGAAGGATTATCCGCGCTTCTTGGGATTCGGCCGGGCGGCCGGCACAGGATGGTGAGGCCACGCCGGTGAGACAACGCTCCTACGCTCACCACCGCGGTGGCGAAGAACGGAGATGTCAGGCGAGCTGGATATCCCAGAGAGGTTCCACGTCGCGTGGCGCGACCTCGGTGTCGATGAGTCCCCCGCAGGCCGGGCAGTGGAATCGACGGAAGGTGATGTCCGCGTCGACGTACAGAGTGGAATCGGGGATGTGCACGTTCGCCTCTGAGGTCGGAGACTCGTCGATGGCGCAGTGCAGCTTGTAGTTCTCGCCGATCGGCCCGATGAGGTTGTCGCAACGGGCGCAGGCGAAGGCGCGGCCACCGTCCACGGGCACGACGTTGAGGTACTCCGACACCGAACCCGTGTACGCTCCGTTCGCCGCCGCCGACCTCGTCACATGCGCCTTACGGGGCGGCGTTTCGCTCGCCCACCGGGCGCGTCGCGACTCACGTTCGGCGGACGTGGCGTTTTCGTCGACGACGTAGCGACCGTCGGCCGAGGCGAGCTTGACGCCGTAGATCTTCTCGGCCGCCTCGACGGTCGCCGAGCCGGCCTCGATGTCGCGCACCACCGCTTTCGGATCCCGGTCGAGCGGGTCTCCGTAACCACCCGAGGCGGTCCAGTACAACTCCCACACGTCACCGGGCTGCTGCGTGAAGGAACGGGGCTTCGGCGACAGCACCTCGTCCTCGCCGCTCAGCTCGTCGAGCGACTGCGGCACCGAACGCCGGGCGAAGTGCTCGGCCACATCGGTCCCCCGGCGCATGATGAACCGGTTCGTGCAGCCCGGATAACCGCCGAACCAACCGGGTGCGGTCGGGACGCCGAACCCGCCGGCACTCGGCGAGTGAACGATCTCGTCTGTGTCGTGCAAGATGGTCGCGGTGATCGCGGAGTTGCCGCCGCGGAACCGGCCCGCCCCGCCGGAGTCCGGCAACTCGCGCCGGTACAGGTACAGCAGCGGGAAGCGTTGCTCGGTCGCCTCCACGTTCGGCATCAAGGACCGGGGGTCGTAGAGCACCCCGCCGGTGTCGACTCCGTCCCGGTCCGAGAATGCCCCGATTGCACCCCCCATGATGTCGAGCAAGCCGGTCCCGAAGGGATTCCCCCGCTGGTCGGTGCCGGAGAAGGAACTCATCAGCACGGTGCTGTGACCGCTCACGCCGCACACCGCCGGGCGCAGCTCGGCGGACGACGCGACCATCTTCCCGATGCAGGCGGTGGCCAGCGCGCCCGACACGGCGAGCGAGCAGATCGGGTTGCTGACCGACCCGGGGTAGGTCGGCGAGAGCAGCGTTCCCGGGGTGGGACGGAACTCCAGGTGCCGCAGCGGCCCTCCGATCGAGAACAACTGGTCGTATCCCAGGAACACGTTGGTGAGGACGAGCATCTGCGCGCGCCATCCGGCGTAGACGCCGTTCAACGAGCCGAGCTGGGGATCGGTGCCCTCGTTCTCGAAGATGATCTTGTCGCCCTCCTTTCGCACGGTCAGGAAGAACCGGTAGATGTTGCGGTCCTCGGGAGTGGCGGCTTCGACGTACTCGGCGTGCCGCCAGACCCCATCCGGGATGAGACGCAGGCGACGCAGGAACGCCTGCTCCCCGTCGTCGTTGATCTTGCGCATGACGGCCTTGACGGTGTCCGCTCCGTAGCGGCGCACGTAGCTCAGGATCCTGTTCCGGGCGACGGTGTTTCCGGCGATCTGAGCCCGAAGGTCGAGCGACATCAGCTCGGGCTGGCGGGAGCGCCGCACGTACATCCGGGCGAGGTCGGACCGGACCTGACCACGCTCGACGACCTTGATGGGCGGGATGGGGACCGGCTCGTCGAACACGTCTCGCGCCTCGGCGCAGAAGCTTCCTGGTGTGATGCCCCCGATGTCGTACTGGTGCAAGGTGTTGGCCACCCAGCAGAAAAGCTCGCCTTCCCAGAACACCGGGCACATGATCTCCACGTCGTTCTGGTGCATCGCGCCGATCCACGGGTCGTTGCACAAGAACATGTCGCCGTCGTGGATGCCGGGGTCGGCGCTGAGATGTTCCAGGATCCACTTGATCGGAAGGTCGACGCCGCCCGCGAAGTACTGGGCGTGCGGACCGAAGAAGACGTGCTCGCCGTCCTCGGTGAGCAGCCCGCTGTTGAAGTCGTGCGCGTCGGTGGCGAACGGAGATCCCGAGACCTTCTCGATCGTGAGACCGAGTTCGTCGTTGACGTTCCACAGGCCGTGGCGCACGACCTCGTAGGTGATCGGATCCAGGTTCGGCTCGGCATTCCGGTGCAGCTTGAGCGACGGGTCGATCGTGAGCTTCTCTGCCGGAATGTACGAATTGTTGATGCCGTCCCACACAGTCACGGTCGTATTCCTTCGCTTCTTCAGAGACTGATGACGATGTTGCCGTAGCCGTCGACCTTCGCCGACTGCTGCGGGTGGACGACGACGGTGGTGACCGAGGTCTCGATGATCGCCGGCCCGGGGACGACATTGCCCGGCACCAGCGCGTCGCCACGGTAGATGTCCGTCTGTTCCGCCCGCTCGAGCTCGGGCCAGTACACCTCCCGCCGAGGGGCGCGGGCGTCACTTCCCGGGGTGGGCGAACCTTCCTCCTGCCGCACGAGCTTCGGCTTCTGGGTGGTTCCGACGGCGCGGCAGCGAAGCGTGACGAGCTCCACCCCGGCCGCGCGGTAGGCAGTGCCGGCGCCGTAGAGGGCCTCGTACGCGGCCTCGAAGTCGTCGATCAGCTGTTCCAGAGCGGCCTCGTCGAGCGGGACGTCCGAATCGGTCAGCGGCACCTCGAGCTCGTGCACCTGGAGCCGGTGACGAAGGTCGACCGACCACGTCAAGCTGATGTGCTCGTCGCGGACACCCTCGCCGCGTAGCTGTCGCAGGGCCCGCTCCCGCAAATCGGCTCGGATGGCGTCGATCCGGGGACCGTCGAACGGCGCCGCCATGATCTCTTCCCGCTCGTAGACGTGGAGGATGTCGGAGGAGGCGACGCCGAGCGCGCACCACACCGATCCCACCGCGCCCAGCGGGACGACGACCTCGCGGACGCCGAGCTCCTTCGAATATCCCGCGGCGTGGGTGGGGCCGGCGCCACCGAAGGCGAAGACCACGAAGTCACGCGGGTCGAGGCCCTTTTCGATGGTCGTCTTGCGGATGAGGTCGGCCATGCCGATCTCGGCGATCCGGGTGATGCCCGCCGCGGTCTGCATGACGTCGAGGCCGAGCGGTTCGCCGATCTTGCGGATGGCGTCCTCCGCGGCACCCCGATCGAGACGCTTGCGGCCGCCGTGGAAGAACTCCGCGTCGAGGTAGCCGAGAACGACGTCGGCGTCGGTGACCGTCGGGCTCGTCCCGCCGCCGCCGTAGCACACCGGGCCGGGCACGGCACCGGCGCTCTGTGGTCCCACCCGCAGGACGTTGCGGGTCTCGTCGTACCAGGCGATGCTGCCCCCGCCCGCGCCGATCGACTTCACGTCGATCATCGGCACCGAATACTCGTATTGACCGACCAGGCTCGTGTGGGAGGTGCTCGGCACGCCGTCGTGCACCAGGCCGACGTCGAACGTGGTGCCGCCGACGTCCGTGCAGATGATGTTGCGGTAACCCATGACCTCGCCCAGGTAGCGCGACCCGACCACGCCGGCGACGGGTCCCGACTGCAGCAGGAGCACCGGGCTCTTCTTCGTCTCGGACGGCGGCGCGAGCCCGCCGTTGCACTGCATCAGCAAGAAGGGGGCGTCGAGACCTCCGGCCCGGGCCGTCGTGTCGATCCGGTCGACGTAACGGCTCGACACCGGCCCCACGTAGCTGTTGAGCACCGTCGCCACGGTTCTCTCGTACTCGCCGAGTTTGGGAGCGACGTCGCTCGAACAGGTGACGAAAAGGTCGGGCGCGATCTGTTCGGCGATCTCCTTGATCCGCTGCTCGTGGCTCGGGTTGCGAAACGACCACAGCAAGGCGATCGCGATGCCTTCGACACCCTTCTCGACGAGCCCGCGGATCGCCCGCTCGGCGCCCTCCTCGTCGAGCTCGACGACGACCTCGCCCTTGTAGTCGACACGCTCGTGGACCTCTTCGATCAGCGACCGCGGGATGATCGGCTTCGGCTTGGCGGCCGCCGAATACTTCAGCAGGTCACCGGCCGGCAGGCCCGCGACGCGCCCGAGCGAACGCATGATGATGATCGCGTCGCCGTGGCCGGCGGTGGCGATCAGACCGACCGAGGCGCCCTTGAGCTCGACGGCGGTGTTGGTGGCGACCGTCGTTCCGTGGGCGAGCGTGACCGTGCCGGCGAGCAACTCCTCGAGCGTCATGCCGCGCCCCTCGGCGGCCTGCCGCAGCGCGTTGAAGAAGCCGACCGAGAAGTCGTGCGGGGTCGACGGAGACTTCTCGATGGTGACCAGGCCGGCCTCGTCGATCACGACGCAGTCGGTGAAGGTCCCGCCGATGTCGATCCCGCAGATGAACGAAGCCATGAATCTCCCTCGGGCGACGGCGCCCATTCGTAGGTGAACGGCCGCTCACTGGGCTCGTCCGATGCGGCTCGTCAGTGACGAAAGATCACGATCACCGTGCCCTGAATGGGCTCGATATTCATGTGCGGAACAACCCCGATCATAGGGATCGGGTGGGACGGGTCAACCGCCACCATGGCCCCGAACACCCGGTCAACGGACGCGGTAGATGCGGGCAGCGTTGTCATGGAGCAGCTTTCTGGTGACGTCGGCTGGCAGGCCTCCGAGACTTTCGGCAACATGATCACGAGGTTTCTTCGCGATCGAAGCCGGACCCGGGGTCAGGCTGACTCCATGCGGAAAGTCGGTCTCGAACATGAGGTTGTCCGGCAGGAGCTCGGCGACCGTCTCGATGTGGCTCTCGAACCAGAAGGTTCCGTATATCTGCCGGCGGATGTAGAAGCTCGGCAGCTCGCGCTCCGGCCGCTTGAGATGGAGCCCCGACATCTGCCAGGTCCAGTCCAGGGCCTCCATCAGGAACGGCATCCACCCCACGCCACTTTCCACGATCACGAAATTCAGCTCGGGATACTGATCGCAGACACCACTCGTCGCGATGTTCGCCACGTGCCGCGTGCTCGAGATGAATCCGAGCGACACCTCGCGCATCGTCTCGACGAGTGAGTCAGGCTTGAACGCCGCCGCGTTCTGCGCGAGTTCTTCCTGCCCCTGATTCCCGAATCCGATGTGCAGGTTGAGCGACATGTTCGCCGCTTGGGCCGTGGCGAGAACCGGCGACCAGTGGGAATCGGTGATCGGAGGCAGACCGATCCGTTCCCAGTCGACGCTGAAGAGGATTCCCCGATGTCCTGCCTGTGCACAGCGTTCGATCTCGGCCGCCGATTCCGCCGGGTCCCACCATGGGATCGCCGAGATCGCAAGAAGCCGATCCGGATCGGCGCTGCACCATTCGGTGAGAAAGTCGTTGTACGCCCTGGTGCACTGGGTGGCGAGTTCGGGCCCCAATTCCTCGAGCAGGACCCGGCTGTGGAATCCGACGATATTCGGGTAGAGAACCTGGGCTTTGATGCCGTACTCGTCCATCCGCCGCAGGCGGTCGGACGCGGAATACGCCGCCGGGTCGCAGAGCTCGATCGAATCCGGACGCGCCGGAGGCCACTCGTGCCAGCCGGCCGGACCGAATGAGGTGTCCGGATGCAGCCGGCGAGCACTCGATCCGACTACCCACATCTGCGACCCGGAACTGTCGCGTTCGATGCGAGGCACTTGCTCGTGCACGCGCTTGGGCAGCCGGTCGGTCCACACGTCCCCTAGCTCGAGCAGATGGCTGTCGGTGTCGATGATCGCCGGCTCGGGCGTCAATGTGCCGCTCGCCATGACTTGGCCTCCCAGGATTTCGACTGCCTAGATCACGCACCCGGACGGCGCGGGGACGGACACGGTTGGGCTCACCGGGTCTGGGCGGCGATGATGTCGTGCCCGCCGAGCAGGAAGGCCGGGAACGGCGTGTCGCCCTGGTGCTTCAACTTTCCCTGGTCTACGAGCGGTTGCCGTCCCGCGCCGAAGGCCGCCGGATCGTCGCCGATGATCCACCGCACCCGAGGGAGGATCGCGGTGTAGTCAGCCGTGATCGCCACGTCGACGTCCTCGGTGGGCTTGTGCAGGAATGTCAGGGTGCCGTCCTCGAACCGCGCGGTGTAGCCCACACCTTCCGGCTTCGCCAAGTGCTCCGGCGGGTCGGTGTACCGCTCGGAGTAGGAGAAACGGACCTTTGCCTCGTCGGCGGGAGCCTGTTCCAGCGCCGAGCTGAGGGCCGCCTCCATGGCCGTCAGCCACTCGGGGCTCGCGAATTCGTACTTCGTCTCCGACATTGATATCAACCTACGCTTTCATCATCAGGGCGAATTCTCACCAGGTCGAACTTCTCGCTAAGCAATGCACAGGTCATTCGGGTCTCGCCGGGTCGGCGCGCTGCCCGAATACGCTCGCTCGGCGAGCGGACAGTTGCCAACCCTGCTCGCCCCGCCGGAACTCGTCGTCGTAGCGAGCCATCCCCAAGACCTCGCATGCCGGGGAAAGCATGATCACGTCGCTCTTGGCGGTCGCCGATACCCCGGCCACCGATATCTCGCTGTTCGCGTAGAGATGGCGGCCGGGCGGAGGGACGCTGTACGACGTCACGACGGCGTCGCGGCCGGACCAGAGTCGTGGCGGGG
>Ga0081455_10000069_pt2 | contig 86204 bp, 86 predicted proteins | sample TabmetS3T2R1_FD_70207 | JGI IMG/M metagenome (GOLD analysis project Ga0081455, IMG submission 70207) | Tabebuia heterophylla rhizosphere microbial communities from the University of Puerto Rico - S3T2R1 | ecosystem: Host-associated > Plants > Roots > Rhizosphere ... | reverse complement strand
CTGCAGCACGGGCAAGTCCACGGGTTTCGCACCCTTGATAATCCTGCCGGTATAAGCGCCGAATTGGCGGTAGGTGTCTGGAAAGCTCGTTCCGTAGCTGAGCAGCCCTCCGGCATCGGCATAATCCCGTGAGGCATAAATCGCGGGGATCGCGTAGCGCACTGCCAGCATGGCCAAATGCATACGCCGGCTGTTGAGAAACGCATCATTGCCGACGAAAAGCGCACCCAACCTCTCGGCCGCCAGACTTGCAAAGATCGCATCAATCTCGCGGGCCGTGGTCGCTTTGAAGACGTGGATCTCCAGCCCCATCGCCCGCGCAGCCACTTCCGCGTCTCGCAGGGTAGCCTCGGCAATGGCAGCATTAGCTGGATTGATTAGCACTGCCACGCGAGCTGCTGTGGGAACTAGCTCGCGCAGAAGTTCAAGCCGCTTTGCTGCCATCTCGGCAAGGAAGAAATTGACGCCTGTCAGGTTGCCATCTGGCCGAGCGAGGCTAGCCACGAGGCCCAGCTGGACGGGGTCTGCAGAAACCATGAAGACGATGGGAGTCGTCGCCGTTGCCGCCTTGGCCGCTAGGGCGGGAGCGGGACTTGCCGCGACAATCACAGCGACCTTTCGTCGAACCAGACCAGCCGCCAGCAGGGCTAGCTTGTCTATTTGATCGTCAGTCCAGCGGTATTGGATCTCCAGATTCTCACCCTCGACATAGCCAACCTCCTTCAGGCCCTGGCGAAAGGCCTGTACAACGTCCGGGTTCGCCTCAGGTGATGTTACTCTGAGCAACCCAACGACCGGCACCGCCTGTTGTGCGCGCAGCGACAACGGCCACGCGCATATACAGCCCAGCGTCGTGATGAATGCGCGCCGTCTCATGCGGTAACCCCACCGAACCCCGAGCAGATGCGCACACGATTCGCCGCTCCCGCAGCTTCAGGATACGGGACCAAGATATCAGATCTCACGCCTCGTCGCATGTAACAGCGAGGCATTTGCTGCGCCGCAATCGGCGCACGTGACTGAAGGCCGTTCCCTGCCGTCCGGATCCGGCTTTTCGAACTCGAAACCTGGTCCGAACCTCCGCTGATACCTGACCATGCCGAGCGTCGGCGGCGCCAATGGCGCTCCGTGCCACAAACGGACCTTCCACAACACCTGCTTGAAATCAGAGAGGACAGCGCCGGATTAAATCGGGGATAGCAGTCACGTTGCCTGCTTCCGCTTCCGTTTATCGACCCGCCTTTGGATCTCGTCTTGCAAGTCTTCGATCTCGCACCTCAGCAGAAATGCGTCGTATTCTCCCAGCGTCTCGGGTGGCCGCGGGAAAGACTTTGGCTTTGGTGCGATCAGCCAAGCCAACACGAGGAACGGCAGCATAATGGGCAGGGCTTCCCCAGCCTCGAGTACGGCCGCAAGATAGGTAAAGGCGACGTGGACCCGAGCCTTGATGCGGTACATGGAGCGGTGCCGTATGAAGCTTCGCTTCATGCGATTGGCGTGGAACGCATCCCACCAGGTTGGCTTGATGGCGCCTTCGCCCAGTCGATCGACCCGACGCCATGCCGCTTTCAACCGAGCAGCCAGAGTTCGTTCAAATCTGAAACGAAGGTCGTATCTGAGGTTGATCGGCATACGCACGGCCCAATGCATTCCAGCACCCTAGTTTTGCCGCGCAGTCGGCAACTAAGACGCGAGAACCCCATGACCTTCAGGTGTCATTTAGCAGCCTTCCATCTCGCCAACAAAGTGGCGACGTAAGAGGGGGAGCGTTCCACAGGATAGCCTTGTTCTTTCAGCCAACTTGCGAACGCAGGCAAGTTCCTGCACAGACGATCGCCCCAGCACAACGCTATGCGCTCGAAGGGAGGCCGCCGCATGACCGAACGCATCACCAACAAAGCCAGGATCGAAGCCCTGCTGTAGGCGGGGAAGGCACCCCCGCAAAATTGCTGAGATCCTTGGCGTAGCCCGCCGGTACGCAGTCGCCGTTGCCTGGCGGATGCGCAATCCTGAAACCGCGCATGGCGAGGAGCGCCGAAGGGGCCGACCTGTGGATTCCGGGGCAAGCGGCCAGGATTCCGGCATGAATCAGCCCCCATTTCCGAAATGATGTCGCCCACCATTCCGGAAGGCAATATCCGTGGCCGCAATTCGATAGCGAAGCGCAATGGCTATGGGGGCAGCAGCTGCAGGAGATGCTGAGGAACTTTCCGGGGATGCCCAACTTCCGCGGCGTGCCGCCGTGAGAGCCGCCGGTCATCACGCCCGAGCCGCTGTTCTAACGGCGGCTAGGATCGATGATGCCCGGTTCGGGCTTCGTGGTCTGGCAGTGGGGCATGGCTTCATCAGCTTCTCTTCGGCCAGCTTGGCCGCTGCCCAGCATTCTTCCAAAGTCCCCCTGTCGAACAAATGTCAGAACTTCCCCTTCCAACATAGGCCCAAATTACTTTTGCGTGTTTTTCGGATCAAACTCCACGGTCCACTCGATACCGTATTTGTCTCTGAACATCGCAAAATAGGTACCCCAAGGACTCTCTGCCATGGGCATTTCGACCGCCCCACCAGCGGAAAGGCCTTCGAAGATCCTCTCTGCTTCTTCTTTGCTCTCCGCGCTCACTGCTATCTTGGACCTATTCTCCTGTTCGCTCACCTGGCCCATCATTTCAGGAACGTCATTGGCTATCAAGAGATTCTTGCCGATCGGCAAAACGATACGCATCATCTTATTCGCATCGTTTTCGGATACATGGAATCCGGGACTTGATAGGTCTTTGAAACGAGTTACGTTCACGAACTCTCCCCCAAATACTGATCTATAAAACGTAAAAGCTTCTTCAGCGTTGCCGTTGAAGTTGATCCAAGGATTTATCGTTGCCATAATTTTATCCCTTTCGCGCTTTTTCGATGGCGACGACGTCGATTTTTTTCATTTTCATCATTGCGTCGAATGCGCGCTTGGCCTCGGCGCCTCCAGCTGCCATGGCTTCAGAGAGCACGCGCGGAGTGATCTGCCAATTGAGGCCCCATTTGTCCTTGCACCATCCGCACTGGCTTTCCTGTCCACCATTGCCGACGATCGCATTCCAATACTTATCGGTCTCCGCCTGGTCCTCGGTCGCGATCTGAAATGAGAGCCGTCGAAGCGATACTCGTCATAGCCGTCGCCGATCTCGGCGCGCGCAAGCCAGATTATAAGCGTGAAGGTTTCCATCTGGCCCACCCTCTACTGCGGCTTGCCATCAATTAGCGCAAGACCGGGTTTATGACCGGTGGCGCCTGGGTCCTTTCGCCCCTGCGCTCCTCAAAGTAGCCCGGCGGCATACTACCTTGGATGGGCTGACCCTCATACCAGCACGGCGGCCAGGCTGGGCAGATCACCATTGTTCCGGCGCGGGTCGTCTCGGCGCGCGTGCCGATGTGGGCGAGGCCGACGATCGCCAGGATGCTGAGCGCGAGGATGGCTAATCGGCCATAGATTTCCATGAGGGCCGCCTAGGCCCAGATCATGGCAGCACTGAGGACTAGATGGCAACCTGCACAGTTTCGAAACACCTGAAGGTTCTAGGCACCGGCAGCATCTCGAATCTGGAGCTGCTCGGCAAGGAGCTCGGAAGGTTCGGCAAGCGGGGCGAATAGCGATGAGAACGATCCGCATGGTTTGTCCGCGATGTCGCCCCCCCACCGGATAGACACTAGAACCTATCTCAAAATTGCCTGAAGAGGATAATGAGGCAAGCCAGTTGGACAAAACCGAGGAAGTTCTGGGTGTGATACTCCCAGCGGACAAGGATGCGGCGTTGCCACTGGATCCAAGCGAAAAAGCGCTCGACGAGCCAGCGCCGCGTATAGCGGCTGAGCCGGCGCCGATCTTGCGTGCGTGACTTGCGGTTGGCGCGGTGCGGCGCGATCATTTCAATGCCGTCCCGTCGCAACTCCTCGTCCAGGGCATCGCTGTCGTAGGCGCGGTCGCCGATCAAATTCTCCGGCTTGGCTTCGATCATGTAGAAGTCGAAGCAAAGTTGCACCAGGCGCACCTCGTGATGGTTGGCCGCATGCGTGCTGACCGAAAGCGGCAAACCGTGGCGATCGACAATCGCCATGATTTTTATGCCTTTTCCGCGCCTCGTCGGCCCGATCTCGGCACCGCCGCCTTTTGCCATCACGAACGTCGCGTCGATGAAGCACTCCTCCTCGTCGAGCGCGCCCTGGTCGCGAAGTTCGTTGGCAACATCGGTCAGCACCCGACGCAAAACCTCCTCGCGGCACCACGTCTGGAACCGCCGATGCACGGTCTTGTAGTTCGGATAGCTTTGCGGAAGCATGTGCCATTGTGCGCCCGTGTTGAGTATCCACAGCACGGCTTCCAGCACACGGCGGCTCGGGATCGGCTTGCGCCCGGGACGCCCATCAGGGATGTGCTCCTCCGGAAAATGATCCCGGATGCGTTCCCACTGTTCGTCCGTGAGCCGAATCATCCACGCTTTATAACCGATCCACGCCAATCCGTAATTTTGAGATAGGTTCTAGTGGTCGCGCATGAATGTGGGCAAGCGCAATGGGGGGAACGCTGCCTTGAAAGACACTCTGGTCCCACATAGCTTGAGCGCACCAAGGCCATGACAGCAAACTTGGGCAACGTCCAGCGCGAAACTGATCGCGTGATCGTGTGCGCGCTGCTCGCCGTGATGTCCAAGAACGGCTGCATAGAAGCTGGCATCATGGCGACGGGTGCGCTTGGGTCGATGGCGGGTTTGCAGTGCGAACACGCCACCGCAATCCGAGGCGGCTCACGTACAAGCTCCCAAAAAGTGATTTAAGTCACATGCTTTGATCTTGAGCTTGGCTACGCCCAAGTCAGCTCTGTATCCTCAACGCGGATCTACGGGGAACACGCACAATGGGGGTGCGTGTTGTCATTGCTATTGTTCTATTGGTATGGCCGGCCACTGCACCTGCACAGGTTGAGAAGCGCATTGCGCTGCTGTTCAGGGCTACACGCCGACACCGTCGGCCCGCTCCAGAACCCACACAAGGATGGTGTCGCCCTCCTCATTGACGAATAGGAGGCTCTGCTTTTTGCCGAACGGCGGATTGGTCAGCACCTTGGAATATTCACGCCTCCACGGCGAGGCGGGGGTGGCCATCGCGCCGATCTACAACTCGACAATCGTCATGCTGTGCTGCTCATTGAGAAGAGGACAATGAAATTGCGAGATTGCGCGCGCCGTCGATGTGGACCAGGCATTGCGTGGATTACGTGATTCGCGGGGGAGCAGAGGGGGACCAAACCATGGTCATGCTCATTTTCACAATCTGCTGTCTGATCCTCTTCGCGATGGTGTGGCCGCGCGCCTTCTTCGGTACGCTTGGTGTTTTGTTTGTCGCGCTTATCCTACGCATTGGTTTTGTGCTCATTGAAAGTCCAGACGATAAAGAGGGAACCGCGCGTCAAGCCGCACCGGAAGCAACCTTCATCAACAACCGATCCACCTCGCCGGCGATCTCGTCGATGACGACGCGGTATGCCGCGCCCCAAAAGAGCCAGCGCGAGGCGGAAGAAAAGCGCAATGCAGACGACTGGGCGCGCGAAACGCAGCCGGCCTTAATCGTGCCGCGTAGAACATGGATCGACACTGTCGAAAATCGCCGAGACGTTCCGCGGCTTCCTGATGCGTCTTTCGGCGATTCGCGGCTCCCTGATATCTCTTTCTAACCGGCACTCTGAGCGGTGATGATGAGCACCCAAACCTACGTGCTGGGCTGGCCTTTATTGTTCTCCCGTTGCCGGGTATTGTTTGTTCCGTGCAGCTCAGCCCGCAACCTCACCCAGGTAGCATACATACCCGACAGGCGTGCTACACCGGAAGCGTACCTCGTTTGTGAGGTGTGGGTCATCGGTGGGTTATAGTGCGTGGCATCCGCTATGACGCAGCAGGGCACTCGGCGTCAAGGAAGAGCTCGACACGCCTCGTCAAAGTCCGCTGAACCATCGCGCTCTGCCGTATCAGCGCGTTCCTTCGTTTCTCCGCAACCTGCGCGCCGGCAATTCTCTGGCCGCTACAAGACTTGCGTTCGAATGGCTCATCCTGACAAGCGGGTCGAAGCGTGACGCTTTTTGAGGGCAAAAGCTACGGCCGAGCGAACTGCCAGGTTGGCAGCCAACACCTGTGACCCGCTTGGATGCTCATCGCGTCCTTGCTCTATCATAAGCGGCAACAAGCGCATGAGCACGAGCCGCGATCTCGGCGACCGTCGTTCCGGGCTTGTACAAATAGCTTCCGATGCCGAAACCGGTGCAGCCCGCTGCAAGAAACTCGGCGAAGTTGTCAGGATTGGCGCCGCCGACGGCGTAAAGAGGGATCTCGGGAGGTAGCACCGCCTTCATGGCCTTGATCCCAGCTGCTCCCAGGACCTCGGCGGGGAAAAACTTCAAGCCGTGCGCACCAGCTCTGATGGCCCGGAACGCCTCGGTTGGCGAGAATACGCCCGGATAAGATTGTAAGCCGCGGGCACGCGTGCAGGTGATGACCGCCTCGTTGCAGTCAGGTGAGACGATGAAGGCGCCGCTCGCGGCGGCGACAGCGTCGACTTCGTCTTCCTGCAGGACGGTGCCAGCTCCCACCAATGCCCTGCCCTCGAGTGCTTTCGCCGCAGCCCAGATTGAGTCGATGGGCTGAGGTGAGTTGAGCGGCACCTCAATCATGGAGATACCGGCGCAAACCAGGGCTTCGCATGCAGCAACGACCTCTTCCGGCGTGATGCCCCGCAGAATGGCTATGAGATGCCGGTGATCTTTGATCATCCCTAATACTCCTGCCGCGTGTCCGGTCAGTCCTGAAGCCGCGCGGCCTTCAACCCGGCCAGGGTGGCCTCGACACCGTCAACGATTCGGGTTTGGCCGCTAACGAGCGTAAACCCCCTGGCATAGAGTTCGGCCAGTGCGGCATCGCCGACGATGGCAATTTCGGTTGCGCCGATCCAGTCGCGTTGTGCGCCAATCTCTGAGCCAATCAAGAGGCCCGAAAGAAAGCCAGCACACCAGTCGGCTGTCCGGCCAGAGAGAAGCGAGCCCGTGCGAACCTTGAAGAGCATGGCTGACAGCTTTTGGGGCGCCTCGACGCCTGAGGTGAGTCCGGCCTGGAACCCGTCGTTGTGCTGGGGACCTTGCATTGGACCGGCAAAGGAATGGCGCAGGACGGAGTGGGTCCGCAAAACCTCGAACAGTTCGCCTGTCATTGCCGTTGTGAAGCGCTCTACACGGCGGCCGCTCAGATGCACCCACTTCGAATGCGTTCCTGGCATGCACACGACGCCGCTGAAGCCGGGCCAGATGGTCCCAAGTCCAAGCAGTTGCGTTTCCTCTCCTCGCATTACGTCTTCCTGGCTGGTGGCCCTTTGGCAGATGCCGGGGAGAATGCGTGCCAAGACGCGCGCGTCGGGCATTGCGGGAACCACGGCTCTGTCCACTAACGCCTCGAGATCGGCCGGCACATCAAGGTAGGGTGCCTCCACCCAACCTTGCTTGGCGCCCGCCATACCGCAAATCAGCACGTCAATCCGTGATCCCTTCGAAGGAAGGATTCCTGAAAGGAGGGCGCCGAGAACGCCCGGATAGGCATCTGGCGTCAACTTGCTCATGCCCTGATCGGAGATGTGCGAGAACGAAACGGCGCCGCATGTCCCAATGCCCCATGCGCGCAGATTGGAAGTGCCCCAATCAACCGCAACCCAGTCCACTTCGGCCGGGATCATGGACTTGCCTCCATAGCCTACAAGAGAGGTTGGCATCTCCCAGTGAATCCAGGAGCCTCGTCGTGTTAGTACGCCAGCCAACCTGCCGTCGTCACGGTGGTCAGAACCAGGCGGCTTTGTCCACAACGTTGCGTAGGGGCTGTCCAAGGGCAAAGCGCCGGCAGTTGTCAAGTAGGATGTCGAGGCGTCGATCATCAAGATAGGGGCCGAAGCCTGCTGTGTGCGGTGTGATCAGCACGTTGGGTGTTGTCCAGAGTGGATGGTCGGCGGGCAGGGGCTCAATCTCAAAAACGTCGAGGCCGGCTCCCGCAATCTCTCTAGCGTGCAGCGCGGCCACAAGGTCGGTGAGACACACAGTCATGCCGCGGCCGATATTGATTAGAAAGGCACTTGGCCTCATGCGGCGGAGCCGCTGGCGGTTAATCAGACCTTCGGTGGCCGGAGTGTGCGGTATTGTCATGATGAGGAAATCGGCTTGTGGCAAAAGCTCGTCGAGTTTTTCCGGGGTGTGAAGCTCCTCCATCCCCTGAGGCGGACGGGTGCGGCGAGCATCAACGCCGATGACGCGCATGCCAAACGCATGACACAAACGCGTGGCTTCGCCGCCGATGCCACCGACGCCGAGGATCAGGGCGGTGGCTTCAGGGAGGTGCACGACGCCAGTGTCCAACGGCTGAGGCAGATACTCGCGGCGCATCTGCTGAGGCATGTAGTAGTGAAGCCCTCGCGCGAACGCGAGGACGAACGCCATAATGTGTGTACCGATGTGATCATTGTAGATTTCGCGGAAGTTGGTCACCACCGCCGGATGGGCGACGAGCTCGGGATAGTAGAAACCGGCTGGCGGGGCGGCTTGAGGGGCCTGCAGCCAGCGCAGTTGGTGAGCAGCGGCCAACACCTCCGGCGGGACCGTTCCGAAAGCCGCGTCGGCATCTGCAATGTCGCGCATCGCCTCCGACATCGTCTCGGGCTGGCGCACACGCACACCGATCTCATCTTGGGAAATTCGCGCGGCCCACTTTCGCCTCACTGATGTGTGCGGCGGCATCATGACAAGAGTGAAAGCGAAGTTGCTCATCGCGGAAACCTAGTTACGAGTTGACTTGCTCTGACGGGCGAAAGCATCATTCTGTAATTTCACGCCAGGTTGGTGAATGGGTTCAGCGTGCGTCGCCTGGTCCCATTCGGCAACCTGCAGTGTATCCCTTGGGCCATGCTCGCAATCACCTCGGGCGCCCGAGCACCTCGGGTCAGCGGCCATCGAGGTGATCGCTTACACCAAGATGGCCGTGCGGAATACTCCAATGTGACCAATTCCGAACCGCCAGTGAAGGGTATCACCGGTCAGGTCGGAAGGTGTGAGGGAAGCGCGAATGAAGATCGTTGAGCGTCTCGCCTCGCTGATGCAGCACCTTCAGCTCGAGGCAGCATGCTTCGCCACACAGATCCCGGGCGACATTGCTGATCTTGCGGCACAGTTCCCCGAGCGGATCACCGGACTTGTGCTCTGCGTACCGACGCGGCTCGACACTCGGCCGTTTGCGCACGTCGCGCCACGCCTCCTCATGATCGCGGGGGAAGCGGGTCTGAGCGCCGAAACGAGTCGACGCGCACTCGCCCAGCTTGCGGGCGCGCAGGAACACATTCTTCCGGGCTACAATGCGCAGGGCTGGTCGGACGTCGTCGCCGACCGTACTACCGAAGTCGTCGAGGCGATGATCAGCTTTTTGCGGAAATCATGCGACGGTCTACCAATTGCCGGCCCGCAGGCTAAAAGCGGCACCCATTCGGGGCTAAGTTATCGTGTCGTAGGCCAAGGGCCGCCTTTAGTGCTTCTGCCGTTCCTACTCGCACCCTCGCAATGGGAACCGGCCTTGGGTGAGCTGGGGCAACACTTCACGGTGATCCAAGTCGGAGGCCGTCACATCGGTGGCGTGGCGGTACTGGAGGATCGGGCGCGAGCTCCTACGTACGGGGCGATGTTTCGGCACCTGATGGACGTTATGGCGCCCCGGGCCGACAGCCGTATCCTGGACGTTGGGTGCGGCTCTGGAGCGCTCGATCGGTTGCTTGCTGCGCGACTCGGCACCGCAGCTCGGATTGATGCCGTCGACGTCAATCCGCTTCTGTTGCGGGAAGCAGCCGAATTGGCCCGCGAGTTCGGCGACCGCATAGGGTTCACACTGGGTAGCGCTCTCGATCTCCCATTTCCAGAAGAGACATTCGACTGCGTCTTCTCTGTTACGGTGCTTGAAGAGTGTGACGCTAATCGAGCCATTGCAGAGATGATACGCGTCGCCCGGCGAGGGGCGCGCATCGGGATCGTCGTCCGCGCTGTCGATTTGGCTCAATGGTGGAACCTGGAGCTGCCGGCCGCTATCAGTGCAATAGCCAGCATACCACCGCATTCTGTTGGTCCTGGAGGCGTCGCTGATGCAAGTCTCTACACCCGCATGAGTCATGCGGGCCTGGTCGAGCTTTGTGCGTTTCCGACGCTAATCACGCTGGACCAGCCTGAAGGCCCCATATGGCGTTACCGAGAGGATGACGTCCTGTCACGCCTTTCGCCAGAGCATGCCATCGCTTGGTCTGACGCCCGGGAAAAAGCGGCTCGGCAAGGAGTGCTGGTGCAGGCGCACGCGCTGCACTGCGCGGTTGGCACGAAGCCAATTTAGCGTGATGGCAAGGACGAGGCGTGCCCCTCGCGCATCCGCTGGACGATCTCCAAGCGACTGCCGTAACCGACATGCATTCAGAAAGGCCGTGGCGCCCGCAAAATGCATCCCTTGCCCACCGCCCAGTCATGGACCAGTCGACGATTGTGCAGCGAGAAGGCAACCGGTGCTGCACAGGAAATCTCTGCGGTTAGGTGTATTTGCCTTCATCGGATTCCTCCCCGATGAGGCCCGCTCGCCGATCCGTATCGACGTTGCGATGATTGAGCGGCCTGTCCAAATTCTAGGCCCCGCGTCGAGCAATTTGAAGGCGAAACCCGGCGAGTCAACCGAAACGCGGGTAAGGCAGCAGTCCTTATGTGTGATGGTCTCACGCTGATGGCGAACGCTTTTCGCGGTCTTCTACCCCAACACCGACAACAGGCTTGCAGCTTGGGGGCCAAGTCAGGGTTTCTCCCGATGCGTGACGCATCGGTGGAAGAGAGATAATCCGGCAAAAACTGAGATTTGCAATAGGAGAGTCGGGCGCCCCGTGGGTCGATTGAAGCCGGATCGCATGCTGACACTCACGGTCGCAAAGGCTCCAGTGTTGAATCAGCCCTCTCCGACCATCACCAAAGTGGCAGTAACGCGCCACGCTGCACGGCAGGAGTCCCGAGGGCTCTCCCCTCGCGCGGGCGTCATGTCCCCGTCTCCTTGCTCAGCGCGCCATGGCGCCTGTGATAAGCACTTGCTGATGGCCACCTCCGATGCGCGATTGACACCGGATCCGGCTCAAAAATTTCGATCTTGAGAGGATGACACGCAGCAACATCGTTCGAGTGGGTCGTGCTGCAATCACCGCCAGGGCAAGCCGACAAAGCGCCAAGCAAGTCGATCTCGGCGAAGAACTCAATGAAGTCTCCGGGTCGCACGGGGCTTGCCTTCATGAAATACTGGTGAGTGTCCTTCGTGAAGCCAGTGCACATGAAGACGTTGAGCACATCATGGATTTGATGCTCGACTTCGCGCGGCGTGGCCCTCAACTCTGTCGCGAGGGCGCGCGCCAGATTAGAGTGGCAGCAGTGATCATAGTCGCTGCCGCTCAACATTCGGTTCGTATAGGGATCGCAGCGCGTGCCGATAACGTCGTGAACACCCGCGCCGTCCTCGTCCCAACCGTACCAGCCGAGTGTATCATGGCTGATGGTCGCCATGGGCCTGAGATACGGCATGGTGCTCCACAGCCGATCACCAGTGCTGATGTGCGTCGCATGAAGCGCGCGCGTTTTCCCGCTGAAGAAGCGCTCTGCGAGATCGTGTGAGTTCCATAGATTGAGATCGCCGACCTGCGCGCCCTCCATACATATGATGCGGAAGAACTGTCCCCTTTTGACGCGAAAGGTGCGGGCGTCGCGTGGCGGCACAATGACCTCATTCTGCTTCACAATCGTTTGCCGTATGGCTTCCAGCACCGTGATATCGGGCCTTGACAACGTGCCAACTGGGTAAACGACTACCGGTTTGCCGGCGCGACGCGCCGCGGCGTCTGGGGGAGGGATTAGAGGACGAAGCATCGTGGTGAACCCTCAAGAGACCTCAGGAATCGCGCGTGCTCTTCTGCGTGCTGACGGACTGCCGTCGGGTTAGTTGGTGCCCAAGGGCGCAGCGCCCTATGGGACACGACCAGTTCCGTTACAAAATGTTCGAGGGGCACAAGAAGCCCACCGAGCTGACCGAACGCGATCGCGCGTTGGTGCGGAAGCGCGAGGAACTCGGCCGCCTCTGTGAGCGCCAGCGGAATGCCGCTCTGACCGCGCGCGCTCTGCGCCGGCATCAGATCGCCGAGCTGGAAGCCCGCAGCTAACCCCTCGCCGCGCCGCCATCACACATCGAATGTTATTTTAACGTGCTGAACGCAGCAAGGGGCTCCAAAGTTTGGCCGGTCAATCAGGGCTGTCAGTAGGGAATATGACCGATCGGTGCGGCGCTAAACAAAACGGCCGCGGGGGCGCCTCCCATGCGGCGCGTTCCTCAGCGAGCGCGCGGCGCCAGATTGCGGCTTTGTCGGACGCTGTGGCCTGCGGCAGGGACAGGGCGATAGACGTGTAGCTAGCCTTGGCCCTGAGATAGTCCTTGTGGTTGGGGTTAGCGGCTCTGTGGATATCGCAAGTATCCGCAACGGCCGCGCTTGCTTTCCGCATGCCGCGTGGTTGTGATCTCACCGTCCGCTGCGGCCTGCATCAGGGTAGGCGCAGAAGAAGGCGGGGGGGCCAGATGTTCACAGCGCTGTGGAATTTCGGTCGGCGTTTGCTGTCTGTTGACCGACAACTTGCGGGGCTGAACAAAACCTGTGGGAACCTTGACAGCAAGATTGTCAACCTCAGCCGCGATCTGGGTAAAGACGCGCAGGCCCTGGCCGCAGCACGTTCGGAGATACCCGGTATTTTGGCCTGGCTGCAAGAACTCGAAGATGTAATCAAAGCGTTGGCCCCGCCCCAATCATCTGGGCGGTCCACCGCCGCGACGCACATCCGCGCCGACCGATAATAATACTAGGGCCTCCACAGACTGCCCTCGCGGGTCTGGTAGGTTCTACCGAGTGGATGCGCGCACAGTGCCGAAGAGGAAATTGTGATGCCGAAAGATCCTCGCAACGCATCGCCGTCGCGGCGCCCGCACGACGTCCATCCGCGGCGGAGGGCGTCCTTGTCGGTGATGACGATCGAGCATGCCAGATCCTCAGCCACCATAGGCCGCCGCCCGTTATCGGCGGCTGCAGCCAGGCAGTATGGCGTGGGAACGGAGGGCCGGGACTGGTCCGTAACTACGACTTTGCCCTGGACCTCGCCTCCGATCGCTTCGAGATCACCTGGTCGGCTGGGCTGAGCGTCATTGCCAAAGCTCAGAGACCCTGGGGCGGCGGTCTTGAGGTTCTGACTCGAGCTAGTTACTCCATGAACCTCCGCAGCCGGACAACGTCCGAAGGATGCTGCAAATCCTTGGTATGGTCAGCAACGGGTCGAGGGAGGGCGGGTCACTACGCGGCTGAGCCCGCCTCAAATACCACCGTAAGCCGACCGGGGTTCAGTATCGCCGCGCTCGCCCGTATGATCGATACTATGCAATGGTGGGTTGAGAGTGAGCATGGCTGGTGCCTTCATCATGCGTCTTAGTAAAGCACTCGCCGTCGTCGGGCTATTGATTGGCGCCGCGGCTGGGCTGGTGGCGGTGACTATGGGGTTCCTGTACGCGACCACAACTAAACCACGAGTAACGGAGGGTTGGTCGCTCGGGCCTTCGTTGCCTGCTGCACGAGGCGAATTGGCCACGGCCATTGCCTACGGTGAGCCGTGCGCCAATCCGCCATGTCCGCAAGCCGAGCGATTGTATGTCCTTGGTGGCCTCTCACGCCTCTTTCGCCCTCTACGAAGCGTCACTGTATATGATCCAAATACGAAGCTTTGGACTGTGGGTCCATCATTGCCGGCGCCGCGGCACCACTTGGCTGCCGCGACGATCGGACAGACGCTATATGTGAGTGGCGGTACGGCGGTGGCAGGGTGGCATTTGGGTATGGCATGGCCACCGATGGACAATTTCTGGCGACTGACAACGCCCTCCGGCCGCTGGGACTCACTTGATCCAATGATCGAGCCGCGCTGGGGTCACCGCATGGTCGCTCACAAGGGACGGCTTTACGTCGTGGGTGGTCGCGGACCTTCGGGTCGTGTGCTGATCTACACTCCCGATCAGGGCTGGAGCCTAGGGAGCGAGCTACCGCAGCTGCGTGATCATCTTTCGGTCGTTGTGGTCGACGACCTCATCTGGGCAATCGGTGGCAGGGATCCGAGAAGCCTCACTCGGGTCGATATTTACAATCCAGCGATGGACGCTTGGCAGCCTGGTCCCGAACTCCCGGCACCGACGAGCGGTGCAGCAGGGGGCGTGATAAACGGCGTCATCTTCATCTATGGAGGCGAGGAGCCGAGCCTTATCGATGGCGGTATCAATGACCGACATTGGATGTTCGACACACGTGGCGCAAGTCCGCGATGGGAACCGGCACCCGCATCTCCCCTGGCGGTTCACGGCGCCGATGGCGCGGTGCTCAACGACGCGATGGTTATAGCTGGCGGCTCAACCCGGCACGGAGCCCTCTCGGCCATGGGCTGGTCGAAAGAGCTGCAGCTGATGAGGCGAGGTGTGCTCCGAAGATAACTCCAGAAGCGGATCAGAGGAGGGGTTCGCCGCTATGCATTTCCAGTTGGGTTGGTTGCGCGCCATTCGTTATCTGACTCAGTACGTAATCCCGGGACTCATTCTAGCAGGCGTCATCATCGAGGTCGTGGGGTGGACGTTTACGTCGCAGTCGCTGGCGAGCGCGTATGATTATTTGCTTGCTATCATCTTCTCGCTCTTGACTATCCTCATGATTGGCATCTGCGGGTGGACAGTGTTCCTCTGGGACATTGATCGGCTCTTCTTCAAACTGGAGGGCAAGATCGATTCCGAGCTTGCTGGCGTGCCAACCAACACCCCAGAGAAGGAACCAGATGAATCCCTACTGGGTCGCACCAGGGAGATGCTCAACAGCAAAGTGAGGCACACCAGGGCTGAGGCCGTCGCTGCGATCGAGAAGGCATATTGGGACGACATCAATGCTGGCGGGGTGCTGGCGTTTCCGCAGCCGAACATTGCGGCGGCGGTTGAGCGCATTGATGAACGTCGCCGGGACCTTAAACCCCTGGCCGAGCTCGTAGCGCGCATCTTGCCATTGGGGAGCGCTCCGGCGTCAATCGTCGCGCGCGTGCTCTTCCGATATGTGGCGCCAGAGGTCAAAGTGCGGCTCTACCGACGGCTTGTGCTGCGGTTTCTCGCTCAACTTGGTGCGCTGTTCGCACTAGCTGCACTTTGCTTTTATCTGAGCATCCTGGGCTGGTCCCGCGTCGCGACTTCGGTGTTCAACCAGCCCGATGTGCACGCGACGAGCGTCATGCTCTACCAGCTCGACCTGATGCTGCGCGGCGCGCTGTTCGATTTCATGGAGCACACCCACCGCTCGATTTCCCCTGTCACCATCGATCAGCGCGCCACCGCATTCGTGTACTACACCTTGCTCTTTCGCATGTTCGTTGCTGTCTATCTCATCTCCTCACTCTTTAGGGTGCTCAGGTTCGTTGCGCGGCGGTGGCGCGTGCTGCTTCGCTAGGCCGGGCCTGTGCACCAAGGGCGTCACTGCGTTTCAAGACTTCGACTTTGGCCGAGCACCAAAGGGGCCGACACCGGCTCGGGACGAGTAGGTGACGGGCTAGCTATGAAGCCCTGCAACCGCAGCCGCAGAGGCGGGCATAGGATCGATAGTCGGCGAGCCGGAGTGAGACGCGGCGATTATCGCCGAGAACGACGTGTAGTTCGGGTGCAACCGCCTGCGCGTCTGCCAGTAGGTCGGAGTAGAGCGCCAACTTCAGCACGTGCTTGGGATCGGGAGACCGCTTGAGCTGGTGTCGCTCACCAAGCATACTCAATATCAGCGTGGACCGTCTCATACTTATGGTGCGCGCGCTCAGCAAATGTTGCAGCGCAAATTGCGCCAGCGAAAGGAATCGAAACGCCCCGGCGTGCAAGGGCGCTCGGCCCGCTCGGGTCCACACCGGCAAATCTTGTGGCCCTCTAATCGGGCGGCGCTCGCGCTGGCCTTATTATGTCTCGATGCTGGTTAGCTTCCAGCCAACTGTTGCGCCTTGACCCAGCTCCTCCGTGTGCCGCTCGAGTAGGGCGAGCTCACTTTCTTATTGGCGACGCCTTCGAGCCGATAGTGAGCGCACGACTCCAGAAGCTGCGCCGTCGGGAAAGGATTCCAGTTCACGCCCCTGCGCGCCGCGCAACCATTGCCGCAGCGGGGAACCTTCATTGTTACCCCGCCTTGACAGAGGATCGTGAGCCCAACACGAAGGAGCAAACGATGCCCCTGCCCCTCATTCTGTGGCTTGTGGGGCCCATAAGCCTCATCTTGATCCTGATGCTGACGGGTGTGCTGCACTTCTAGGTATTTATCCGGACCTTCCATCTATGGCGGGTCCAGATTGTACACTGAGGCGCTGGCGTCTGCTCCGAAGGGCGTCAGCATCTCACTCCGGGAGCCTCGATGCGGGTCGCAGCATCGAGACCTTTCTTCGTCCGGCCCGCGGGGCATTGTCCAACTTCGACACCTGGGCCGGACGTGGTAGGGCGATGGCTGACAGCGATGTTTGGAGCATTGGGCTGCTAGCCGTGCTGATCTCCCTGACGGCCGTTATTGATGAGGGCGAGCGCAAATCACGCAACCTCGCCCCGGGCGGGCGTCATTCGGGCAGCGAGCTCCTGGGAAGCTAATTGCGCTGGTTCAAGTATTCCGTTGCCCAAAGCCTGAGGCCTTCGAGGGGCGACTCGCCGACTGTCTTGCTCTCGGGCGTGACGGGATGAGACTTGCCAGAGTTGCCTGAAGGGACCTCCGCGTCCCCCGCCCCGCGATGCTCACGTGCGAGCGCGACCGCTCGCTCAGCGAGGCGAATACCTTCGGCATACCTGCCTTGATGCCACAACCGGTTCGCCTCAGCGAGCAGCTCAGAGACACTATCCGATCTTTGCGCGTTGACTGAGCTCGTTAGAACGATCCCGCACACCATCCCCGCCGTCATAGTCGCCGCCAAGCGCCGCGCCGTCCCTCCGCCCACCATGAACCCACCCACCCCCAGTCACGTCCCCGTTGTGCAGCAATTGTGGACTGCGGGAGCCGACTACGACAAGTGCCAGAGGCGAACTATCGCCGCGCTTGTGTCAACGCAGACACGGCGAGGGCATTTCTAGTTGGATATCTCTGTTACTGCAGAAGACCAGTAGACGCCACAGTCGAGTCACCGAAATTCGCCCACTCGCTGCTTGAATTTGACACCGGCAAAATGCGCCCGTGCTCGGCCTCGGCATCGAAGCATGCAGGGCAGATCGATTTCCGGCGGTTGAGCACAACGTTCGCCACGCCTCCTCGGGCTCAAACTTGAAGCTCACGACGTTGCGCCGCCGGCACTTGTCACAGATGGGCGTGACCATGTCACCAGATTTAGCGTTGCGGCAGAAGGATGCGCAACCGTCCACCAGGACGTTTTTCAACAGCTAAGTCCGTGGGGTTACCGTACACAGAGGAATGACTCGGCGCAGATAGCGTCAATTCTATCGCTGCCCCTACCCTAGAGGTTTCAGTTTCGTTATCCTGAGAATGGTGCTTGATCGTACGCATCGGGGTGTGGGGGGCGTCGTTGCTTATTGGATTTTGTTTTTCGCATGCGATCCAGGGTATCGCCACTGCGCAGATCCTTGCAGAGGTGGCGTGCCGGCGGGGTGTGCGAGCATCAGTTCATCGATGTTGGTGGTGCCGTGGCCGTGGTGCATTTTAGTGACTGTGGGCAAAGGGACGGGGAGTGATCAGCGAGGCATTGGTTTAGGGCGAGGGCAGCAGCAGCCCCCTGCCTCGTCGGGTCACCTCCACTGCCGCACGATGAGGGAATGAAATCGCAGGCACCAAGGATGGAGGATACCAGGGCTAACGACTGCATCACCTTCCGCATCGCAGTCTAATTCCCGTTCGGTGACGCAGTAGGCGCGCTTGGCCACTGCGCGAAGTGTGGGTTGCACGCCAACGCCAACGCCAATGCAAACCCTCTAAATTTTGGCGTGTCGTTGCGTTGCTGTTCAGCTCGCTGGTCCTTGTGTTTATTGATGGAGCTGATCTCCGCTGGCGCAGGATGCTGAAACCTCCGTGCTGCAGCGTGCGCGAGTTGCCCGCATGGCGCCACAAGTGGCCGACATAGTTACTGGCGATGACACGAAGGCCGCACGCAGTCATGCCGCAGCGACAATACCGCCCCGCAACCCTAAGACTTGTCATGTGGTAGCCATGAAGCATCTGACGCGCCGCACGTTTTTCGGGTCGGTCGCAAGTGTCGGGGCGACGGCGACACTTCCGGCGCTCGGGCAAAACCTTGCCGTAGGGGCAATTTTGAAAAAGGCGGTCCCGTCCACGGGTGAGCAAATTCCGGCCATCGGACTGGGGACCTGGATCACCTTCAATGTCGGGAGCAATGAAAAGCTGCGCGCCGCCCGCGCCCAAGTGATGCAGACTTTCTTCGATCGTGGCGGGAACCTGATAGATTCTTCACCAATGTATGGCTCTTCCGAAGCGGTGATTGGCTACGGCCTCGCGCGCATCACGAACAAGGGGGCGCTCTTCTCTGCCGGCAAGGTGTGGACCGTGCTCAAGCCTCTCGGCGTCAACCAGATGGAGAGTTCGCGTAGGCTCTGGGGAGTGGAGCGTTTTGATCTCATGCAAATCCATAACCTGCTCGATTGGAGCACCCACATCGAGACGCTGAAGGCGATGAAGGCGCAGGGGCGGGTACGATATATCGGCATCACAACCTCTCAGGGATGGCGTCACGGCGATCTCGAAACGATCATGCGCAGAGAGCCCATCGACTTCGTGGCGTTCTCGTACAACGTGGTGGACCGCGAGGTCGAGGAGAGGCTCCTGCCGCTCGCTGCCGAGCGTGGCATCGCGGTCATCATCAACCGACCATTTCAAGAGGGTGTGTTGATCAACCGCATGATGCACCATCCATTGCCCCCATGGGCCGTTGAGATCGACTGCGCGAACTGGGCGCAGTTCCTCCTAAAGTTCATCATCTCGCATCCAGCCGTCACCTGCGCGATCCCCGCTACCAGGCGGGTAGATCACATGGAAGAGAATATGGGGGCGATGCGGGGGCGGCAGCCCGACGCGAGAATGCGTGCGCGCATGACGCGCTACGTCGCGACCGTGTAGCGCATGCGGTCGTTTCCCTTCACGGCAGAAATCTATCTGTCCCTCTTTGAGACCTACAACAGTACAATCTGGCCAGCGCAGGTGGTCGCCTATGGCCTCGGCATTCTCGCGGTGTTTTTGACGCTGCGGCCGCTGGCGGCGGGTGGCCGCATCGCCGCCGCCGTTCTGGCCGCCTTTTGGCTGTGGAACGGCATTGCCTATCACCTGATGCATTTCCTTCAGATCAATTTTGCTGCCCTCGGTTTCGCTGTGCTGTTCACACTCCAGGGCACGCTGTTCGCTGCGATCGCGATCGGCGGCCGTCGCAGCTTCCGCTTCCGGGGGCACGTCTTGGCTTGGAGCGGCTTGTTCTTTTGTCTGTTCGCGCTGGTGGCCTATCCTCTGCTTGGCTGGCTTGCGGGCCACGGCTGGCCAAGGGCGGCGGCGTTCGGGGTGGCGCCGGCTCCGACCGTGATCTTTACGTTCGGCATGCTCTTGATGCTGGAGGGTCGCGCGCCACTCTATCTTGCAGTGATTCCGCTCCTCTGGTCGCTCTCAGCGGGAAGCGCCGCGGTGCTCTTGCTTGGCATTCCCGAGGATGCTTCGGTGCTGCTTGGGGGTGTCGTCGGGTTTGGTCTTCTTGTTTGGAACCGCCGACAGCCATCAGCGATCATCGCAGCGACGCGGTAGCGATCAGGCTCCTCGCGCAGTCGAGCACAGTTTCCTCCAGCGGACGCGGTCGCCAGCCGAGCATGGCTTGCGCCTTCGCCGAAATGAAATCGCGCTTCTGGCCAAGGCGCGGCACAGCCGCTCGCAGTTCCTTGTTGAAGAGGGCCGCCAGCCGAACAAGAAAGTCCGGGACCCGACGCGTCGGAACTTTGTTGGCCGCATCACCGAGGTGGACACGCAAGAGGATTGCGAGATCCGCCATCCAACCGAAGGTCCCAGCCGCGATAAATCTCTGTCCAGCGGCCTCCGGCGCGGTCATCGCTCGGACATGTAGGTCGGCGACATCGCGTACGTCGACAAAATTGAAGCCAAGCCTGGGAATGCCAGGTGCCCTGCCGGACAGCAGTCGCTCCACAACCTCAACAGACGCAGAATAGTCGCCGCTGAGGACGGGTCCAAGCACCACAGATGGATTGACCGTGACCAGCGTGGTCGCTCCACCCGACGAAGCAATCAGATCCCACGCCATATGCTCGGCCAATGTCTTGGACCGCGCGTAGCCGCTAACATTGGGATCGTTGAGGTCAGTCCAAACGGTTTCGTCGCTGACGCTTTCCAGCAGGTTGGCATGTCTGCTTGTAGCCGCCACCGACGACGTCAAGACGAGGCGCCGCACGCCCGACTTGATGGCGGCTTCAACTACGCGCCGAGTACCGTCGCGGGCCGGAGCAATAAGCTCATCGGGGTTTCTTGGTTGGGAAAGCGTAACCGGGGATGCTACGTGGAGCACGAAATCGCAACCACTTGTGGCCGCGTCCCACCCAGCGTCTGAGGTGAGCTCGGCAGCGTGGAAGCTGAGGCGGTCCTGCACATCGACCACCTTGCCAAGTGCCGCGCGAACGAAATTCTCCCGGGCGAGGCTCCGCACTGTGGTGCGCACAGTGTAGCCCTTCTGGAGCAGTTGGATCACACACCAGCTGCCAATGAATCCGGATCCGCCCGTCACCAAAACTGTTTCTGGGGCGCTCATCTCCCATCCTTCAATTGCGCCCTGCGATGGTCAAGCATCGCGCAAGGTCTCATTGCCGCCGATGCAGCTCAGGGCCGTCGGGGGAGCCACTAGGCGGCTTTCGATATTGATCGAATATAGGCTCGCTTGCGCAGGAGCACCGCCCTTCATTGACGCGGCCGCGATCACCATGCAAGCTCCTCAATGTCCGAACCTCTGAAACCGGACATGACCCATTTTCAAGAAGTTAGATTGAGCTCTTGATTCACCAGCTCGACCCAGTAGGCAACGCCAAGTGGGATGATTTCATCGTTGAAATCGTACTTCGGGGAGTGCAGCCCGTGGTAGCTGCCGTCAGCGCCCACGCCGTTGCCGATACCGATGAAAGCGCCAGGCCTGGCGTCGAGCATGAAGGCAAAGTCCTCCCCGCCCGTCGTGCCACCTCCTACAAATTCGACGGCACTAGCACCCACGACAGCCGCTGCGGCTGCGATGCCGACTTCGCACTGTGCCTGATGGTTGACCAGGGGAATGCCACCCCAGCGGATGTCCGTCTCCGCGCCCGCACCGTGCATCGCGGCAAGCTGCTGGGCAAGCTCGCGGATGCGCCGATCGATCGTCTCCTTTACCGCCGGCTTGAAATATCGAGTGGTGCCGCCGACCTCGAGAGCTGATGGAAGGACGTTGCACGCGTCGCGGGAACCGCCCTCAACATAGCCAACGCTGATAAGTGCTGTTTCTACAGGCGGCACATTGCGGCCCACGATGGTCTGCAGGCCGAGGACGAAGTGCGCATGAACAATGCTCAAGTCGGCCGTCAGGTGCGGCGCCGCGCCCCCGTGTCCGCCCTTGCCCGTAAAACGAACCCGCCACTCCCCAGAGCCCGCCATACACGGCCCTTGCCGCATTACAAAGCGACCAACGGGAACACCAGGGCTGTTATGCATGCCGTAAACTGCATCGCATGGAAAGCGCTCGAAGAGGCCGTCCGCGAGCATGGCTCGGGCGCCGCCCCGACCTTCCTCGGCGGGCTGGAAGATCAGCTGCACTGTGCCGGCGAAATCTCTGTGCTCGGCCAGTTGCCGTCCAGCCCCAAGCAACATCGTCGCATGGCCGTCATGGCCGCAAGCATGCATGCGACCCGCATAGGTTGAGGCATAGGGGAGACCCGTCTGCTCGGTCAGCGCCAGGGCGTCCATGTCGGCGCGCAGGCCGATCGCCCTTTGGCCGGGCAGATTGCCCTTAATCGTGCCAACGACACCCGTGCCGCCAACCCCCTCGGTCGTCTCGATGCCCCATGCGCGCAGACGTTCTGCTACGACCGCGGCGGTTCTGTGCTCTTCCAGGCCCAATTCCGGATGGGCGTGAAGATCACGGCGGATAGCAGCCAATTCGAGGGAATGCAAACGAGCACGTTCAAGTGACTTTGCATCAGGCATGGGTGCGTTCCATCGGGTTGGTCGGGATGGCAGGCGAGATAGTGTTTGAAAGTATAGTTGAGATCAGTTTGGACCTCTGTCAATTTCAGTGCCAGCTCGATCAACTCCTGCTTTCGCTTGCCCAGTGCTCGACCAATCTCCAGAGCGCTGCGCCGCAGTGACGTCCATCGCACCTCGGTGACAGCCGGACCCCCAACGACGAGCATCGCCGACGGCAGCCATTTGGTATTCGCAACGAGGCAATGGAACCGGAGCAGCACTGTGGGCCAACAGATAGAAACGCTTGCGCGCTTCACCGCTGAAACCCAATTGGAGGATATCCCCGTCCGCGTGCGCGAGCACGCCAAGCGTGTGTTGCTCGACACCCTCGGCGTGATCCTTGGCGGCTCGGCCAGGCCCGAGGTAGTGGCGCTGCGCAAACGGCTGGCCGCGAACAGCAGCATAGGAGCTACCGTCTATGCGGCCGGCGCGCCGGTCCACGATGCGCGCACGGCGGCTTTGTTGAACGGCATCGCCGGCCGCGCGATCGAGCTGTGTGAGGGCCTCAGGTTCGCGTCCGGGCAGGCGGCGATCCAGATACTTCCGGGTGTGCTGGCCGTAGGTGAGCAGTTCAAGTCAAGCGGCAAGACCCTGCTCGCCGCGCTGGTGTCAGGCTACGAGGTCGCGGCGCGCCTGGGGCTCGCCTTCACGCCGCGCGCCCTGGCGCACCAAAATGGTCAGGCCATGATGCTGGCCGCTGCCGCAGCGGGTGCGCGCATGCGTGGGTTCGATACCGAACAGGTGAGCCTGGCAATGCGTATCGCGGCCATTCTGATGCTAACGCCGAGCTACACAAATACCGTAGCCGGCGCGACGGCCTTGAACGTCGCCGGCGGCATGGCGGGCTTCGCAGGAGCATTTGCGCCCGACCTTGCCCTCGCGGGCTTCGAGGCGCAGCCCGATGCGATAGAGGAGGCGCTGGGCAAGATGGTCGGCGCGGGCTTCGATCCCACGCACCTCACCGATGAGCTCGGCGCGCACTGGGAGATCACGCGCAACTACTTCCGGTTGCATGCCTGCTGCAACCCGATCCACCCCGCGCTTGACGCGCTCGGTGCGGCACTCGCCATCTTGAGGCCGCGCGCGGAAGACATCGAGCGCATCGAGTTCGCCACCTATAGATTCGCGTCGGTCATGTGCAATCCGAGCCCCGCGAATTATTTTGCGTCGAAATACTCGCTGCCGCATGCGGCAGCCGTGATGGTTGTGCGCGGTAAAACTGACCATCGCGCAATCGATGATGCAGCGTTGCGCGATCCCGCCATTGCCATCGTGCGTGCGCGCGTCAGCGTGCACGAGGGCGCAGCCATGAGTGCGCGCGTGCCTGACGACAAGCCAGCACAAGTGACACTTGTGCTCAAGGACGGCCGCCGGCACACGCATGCGGTGAGCAGTCACCGCGGCGATTTCCAGGCGCCATTCACGGATAACGAGTTGCGCGGGAAATTTCGCGATCTCGCCGCTGAGGTGCTGACATGGGAAGGTGTCCTGCAAATGGAGAATGCAATCGATCGATGCGAGCATCTGCATTCGGTCGGTGATCTAGCCGCCATCGTCGGCCGCTACCAGAAGCCCGATCGACCCTGATCGTTGTCGCGGAAAATTGCGAGTCAGGGTAAGGCGCTTTTGTCCCGCCTGGGCCGCAGTCCTCTTGTGTGCCAAGCCATCATCGCCGGCGATGATGCCGAGACACAGTTTCGAGTCGCCGGGTGCCATGCGCTCGCGTTAGGGGGCGGCCCCTGTTCATCGCTAAGGGTTTGTCCGGATACCGAGGGTCAGCGCAAGTGAGAAAATTGAAGCGACTTGTGAAAGGTTTGAACTGCGCCTTTTCGCTCGCATTGAGTCGCAGAAAGGCGCGGTAAGCTGAACGAGGCATACGATGACCGCGCAATCTCATCCCAGTCCGCGCCCCCTGGCGCGATTGCCGCTCGTGCGGGCACTCGCCGATAATTGGTGGCTGCTCCTCTTGCGGGGAGTTGCTTCGATCATGTTTGGAGTCCTGGCCTTCATTTGGCCAGGTCTGACGCTGGTGGTACTCATCTTCCTGTGGGGCGCTTATGCGATCGTCGACGGCGGCATCGCGCTATGGGCGGCGATTTCCGGTAGGGGTGCGGTAACGGCGCCGCGCTGGTGGCTCGCCATCGTCGGTATCGTTGGTCTCCTCGCGGGATTGGTGGCATTCGCGTCACCCGGGCTGACTGCACTGGTCTTGCTGATGTTTATCGCCGGTTGGGCGATTGTGATCGGAGCACTGGAAATCTGGGGCGCCATTCAGTTGAGGAAAGAAATCGCGGGTGAGTGGTGGTTGATCCTAAGCGGACTGCTTTCGATTGCCTTCGGAGTATTGCTGATTGCACGACCGGGCTCAGGTGCCCTGGCACTTGTGTGGGTCATTGCTTTGTTTGCGATACTGCATGGCTGCACGCTGGTCGCGCTTGCGTTCCGGCTAAAGCAGTTTCGCCCGGAATGATCTAGGTTCGCGCAGCAGCGAGTGCGCGTCGGCAGATCCAGCCCAGTTCCTCGCACATCTGGCAGCCGTCATGGCCAGCGTGGAATGGCCCATGCGCTCCCGCCGGGCCAACGTTAGGATCAGCAGTTGGCTGATCCGGCCCATACGGGGTACGCGCGAAGGTACGGAAGGAGCAGACCGAGCGCCGGGCGGTTCTGGGAACCGCGGGTCAAGGTCGAAAGCCATCCGTGCGACTTTGCACGCGCGCCAATCAATCGTTCCTGCGCTAGAGTTGCGGACGCCTCTCTTTCCAGGGTGTCGCGTTCTCATGGGCGTGGCCGGCACGGAGCACGGTGGCGTCTTCGAAGGGCCGCCCGACGATCTGCAGTGACAGCGGCAGACCGTCTGCACTGTAGCCGTTGCATAGGGACAGCGCAGGCGTGCCGGCCACATTGAAGGGCATGGTGAAATTGGGGATCTCGAAGAGGCCATAGCTGCCCACGTCCTTGGTGAGGGGCGCAGGCCCGGGCGTCGAAGGAAGGATCAGCAGGTCGACGTCGGTCATGACTCGCGCAAGCTTCTCCTGTAGCTCGCGCCGATGGCGCGTTGCCGCCATGTAGTCGGCTGACGAAATGAATGCGCCGGGAGCAACGCGATCGCGGAAACACTTGCCATAGTCGTTGAACCTCGTGCGCAACCACGGTTCGTGCACCGCGTAGGCCTCAGCGAGCATGATGATCATGCAGCAGGCCTGCCAGTCCTGCAGCGGTGGTAACGTCACGTCGCGCACCGAGGCCCCGAGGCGGCTCAGGACGCTGATCGACGCTTCCATTGCGGCGCCGACCTCGGGGGTGACGGTGGTGTCTCTCTCGTAGAAGTGGCGGATCACACCGATGCTCATATCCCTGATGCCACCCGCGAGCTCGGCCCGATAGTCGGGGATGGGCAGATTAGCACTCGCGGGGTCTGCTCGGTCGTGGCCGGCCATAGCTTGGAGCAGAATCGCACAATCCTCGACCGTCCAGGCCATCGGGCCGGCATGGTCCAGTGTGAAGGAGAGCGGCAGAATGCCGGCACGGCTCACGAGACCGTAGGTTGGCTTGATGCCGGAAAGTCCGCAGAAGGCCGACGGTGTTCGGATCGAGCCTCCCGTATCGGAGCCGGTGCCGCCGAGGACGAAGCCGGCGGCCACAGCCGCGCCCGTCCCACTCGATGAGCCGCCTGTGAAGTGCGCGATGGACCATGGATTGCAGGGCGGTGGAAAGGGCAAATCGAAGCTCGGGCCACCAATCGCGAATTCGTGCGTCGCCAGTTTGCCAAAGCTTATGATGCCAGCCTCGGCCAGCTTGGTGACGGTCGTGGCATCGCGGGTCGGCACATGCTCAATAAGCAGCTGAGAGTGGGCAGTCGTGGGAATGCCGGCAGTCTCGTAGATGTCCTTAAAGGCGAAAGGGATACCGTGGAGGTCACCGCGCCGGCGCCCGGCCTTGATCTCGGCCTCTGCCGCGCGTGCCGCGACGAGTGCGCGATCGTGCTCGAGGCGGATGAAGCTATGAACCCGCTTCTCATGCAGATCGATGCGGGCGAGGCAGGCCTCCGTGAGGGCGACCGGTGACAGTCGGCCTGCGGCAATAGCCGCCCCGGCCTCAGCGATGGAGGGAATGTTGGTCATAGCTGTACCCCCTCACGTCGCGCGCGGATTGAAAATGATGGCTGGTTCGGCGCTCCGCGAGCGACTGCCACCGGCGCGCACGCGCGCGGACATCACCTCGATATATCCATAGGCAGCGTGCAGCTCGTTCTTCTGCTCCTCGCTCAGCGTCAGCCCGCTGGCGCGCACGAGCGCGTCGAAGTCTTCACGCGTGATCCTGGGCTTCGGCGTAGGCATGGCTCTCCTCCTCCCGGGTTGGGCTCGCCGAGTGTGCACTTCTGCACGGGGTGGGCACAAGCCAAACATCTTGCGGGCGGCCGCAGGGACGCCGTAGTCGCATCACACAAAGACGTTGGCAGCGGCCGGATCAACGGGACTTTTGGGCGATACTTCAAGGCGAGATGCGCAACCTCTGCTCGCCTACCCAGTTACGGCATTTAGAAAGCGCTCGGTGTGTCCGGCCGCAAACCGGAACTCAACCCGAATGTGTTGATCGTCAACCTGACCATGAGGGGGCAAAGCATTGCGGAAAGTTGTCTGGATGGGTTCGATGTTTTCGGGTTGTGTTCAAACGCAGAACATCTACCGGGGGGGTCTCGGGTGCTCTGTGCAGCTGCAGCAAGTACGCTAATGAATCAGAGTGCGAGGGGCAGAAGTAGACGGTATTTCATTCGGTCACCTCGTCGGCACGAGCGAAGAGGGAGGGCGGCGCGGTGCGCCAATTAGGTTCCGCGCTCGTCGGTGACGCCAGACACCCTCACTCGGGCCAAGCGCTAGCGAATTGAGCGCAAAGTTACCGCCTGTGGCCGCGGCCAGAAAGGCCGCTTGTAGTCGGGGTAATTCCTGATATGGGCAGGACGGTTGCGAGCCTACAACTCTTTGCACGTAGCAATGACAGCGCAAGCTCCACAGTATGGAGGCGGCAATGACGCTCCTGGTGAAGAAGATCGGTGGCCTTGGTCTTTTTCTGATCGGTGGCCTGATAGCAGCGCACGGAGGCTCTGACGGTCGTCTTTGGGAGCTCTTCCTCGGCCTACTCGTGGCGGCGATCGGGGGTGCACTCTTAGTGGCAAAGATTATGCGCCGTAACACTGCGCCATTGGAAACGCTGAGGCGCCGCGACTAGGCCTCCCTTCCAGCTTGGCTATCTCGCGCTCCCGCGTGGCAACATGTTTCCGCAGCTCGCTGGCGAAGTCGGGGCGGAGGTTCGGATCGTCCAGGCGCTCGATCACGCGGGCGAGCTCCTGGCGCTTTTCCTTTGCAGCACGTTCTCGTTATCGCTGGCCACGACCTTGGGTCTGCTTGTTGAATGCCCGCCATCTATCCACGTGTGACACGCGGGGTCGAACAGGACCAGCTCCCCGACCAGGATGGCGGTGCGCGTGGGCAACTCGGCGCACGCGCGTTTATGGCGCAACAGTTCGTCTGCTTCAAATGTTTGCTCACGATACCCTTACATTTTTGTCAGGGCGCTCGATGCATCGACCTTCGTCGTGGACGTCCAATTACACGTCGTGCTCAGCCCAATGGGCAGGCTTTGTAGCACGCTGATTCCGGGCTTCACACTGAACCTTCCAGATCGCCTAGCGATATTCGCAGGTGAGCTTATCGGAAGTACTACAGCTGATCTGGCGGCCTGAGCATTCGATGTGGGTGCAGCTCTTGCAGTCACGAGCTTGCACCCGAAACGCCTCCAATCGTCGTGGATGCTGCAAAGATCAGGGTAGAGAGGATGAGGCTTCGCATTGTGGCTCCATGGCTAGAAGGACCGCTTCGCATTCGCAGAACGTGCACGCTGATGCACCCGTTCTGGCTCTCGCTGTAGATTCCGCGCCACACTTCACGGGGTCTTCAGGGCCGGTTCCTTTCTTGAGTTTGCCAATTGGCGGGACGCTTCAGCGACCGACTTCGACCCGCATGCTGATTGCCTCAGGTACAGCGTAATAAGCCGGGCTTGGGGAAAAACAGTTTATCGGCTCCTCTTGAGGCGAAATGCGAGCACTCGCTGCTACTTGTTGCAGACGAGCCAGCGCGGGGATCGAGAGCTGCAAGCACTCATCGGGATTGGCGTGCGCCGTCGATGATGTTCCGCAATTATTTCGATTGCGCGGGGGGCGAGCATCGTTTTTTCAGCTCGGCGGAGGTCTTCCGTACATTGCGTATCTCTGAATTTCGGGGGGTGACCATGAACACGACAGTGGCTGCCACATATGAAGGTAAAACTCTCACGGCCGATGTCGAGCCTGAGTCCGTGGACGCCTTGCTGAAGGAAGCCGACAGAGTCGGCCTCGATCAAGTTCTCGCGCAAAGCTGGATTATCACGGCGATGGAATGCAACGACGAACTCACGCAGAAAGAGCGCTGGATCCTGGCTATTTCTATTTTGCGGCTAGCCTGCGGTTCTCCGAATCCGACGGGCGAGTTGGCGTTGCGTCGAGCCCGGGTAGGCGGCTCGAGCATCCTCTGCGAAATCACCCGTCATGCGGGGGATCGCTACAATTTCAACTTCAAGCTCGGTCTCACGTTGGATAAATCGGAGCGGTCGTCGATTCACTAGCGGTTGCCTCACCGAATGCAGCTGCTCAGCACCTTGTGGAGTTTGTGGCACAGTCCGGAGTTCACGCACTCGGCAGGTTGGCTTCGCGGATGCGCCGCATTAGCAGCGGCCAAGCGCGCCGGCTGCGCCGGGGATCAACGGCGATGCGGATGGTGATACGGTCGTTACTCTGGGGACTTCCATCGTTAGTACCTACGGATTCATTCCGTCGGTACCAGCGCAGGGCCTGAGCAATAGTTTAAAACGCGACCCCTGATTCCAGGTGTCTTCCACCAAACCGGACGATGTAATTCGGTCGTGCTCTGCGTTCCTCATCCCGCAGTCATCCAGAGCGGCGCGCCAGCGGTGTTCAGACGGCGTCAGGCAGCGTATTCGGTTGGAACCTGCAAGTCCTGGCGTTGTCAAGGTATGAGCTGTTGTCGAATGGCTTCGGCTGCCGCATGAGCGCGGTTGCGCGCCCCGAGTTTAACTTGCGCTTTCTTGAGGTGGCTGCGAACGGTCTCCTCGCCGATGCCGAGGCGCTCGGCGATGTCGTTGCTTGCCATTCCCAGCGACACCAACCGCAAGACTGCGAGCTCCCGCGGCGTGATGGGAGGCCCATTGCCGAACCGCCTTGGCTCGTTTCCGGTCACAGATTCGAGCCGCGACGCCGCAAATCCCGCAGCAGCGATCAGAAGTATTCGCAGTGGGTGCGTCAGCAAGTTGCAGAGGACTTGCCGAGACCAGTAGGCCACGAGCCAGCGTTGGGCGACGCAACAGGTGAGCGCGTCGCGGATACCGTATTTGAGCGCGAGTTCATATGGCCAGCGATCGATGCCGATCGGCTCTAGCGCCTGCATCGTCTCGGTCCATGTATACGCCACAAGGCTGGTCTTAGCCATCATGATGCCGGGGTCATATCCCTGCGCTGCTTTCGTGGCGTACTCGTTCCACCAGTCCACGGGAGCAGACCGGTGCAGAAAGACGTCTTTCCCAAGTTCGATCGAGCGCCAGTCCGATGTCCGTTGCGGCATGCGCCCCACCCCGAGCACATTCACGGGGAGGAGCCTTGAGGCGAACTCATCGAGAGCATCGAGTATCGCATCCGCCTTTTTTGCTTGGCTTACGTGAGCTGTGAATTTGTTGAGGAGTGGAGTCGACGGCGTGGAAACCGGTGCTCTAAAAGGCGCGACCACTCCGCTCTTGTGCAGATGGGTCCTCGGCATCGCCCACTCCGCTCTACTCGCTGGAAGCCGAAGTTGCTACGATCTGGCGTGTTGCGATATCGGGACAAATGCTGACCCTTTAACCTTCGCCCCGCATGGACTGCGGCATCGCCGACCGTGCGATCATAGACCTGTGCATCACTAGCGCAGCGGCCAAACTTAACCTGGCAATCTGGCAACCTGGCAACGGTCTGCATCGTCAACACAAGAAGGGCTTGGGTGAGCTGTGGAACGAGCATGCCCGAGTCCAGATCAAAACCGTGGAGGTCGGAAATGAGGTTTGATCCGGAAGAAGTGGCTCGAGCTCTGCGAAATGCGTGGTCGCTGGCCTCAGCGCGACAATGGACAGCGGAGAACCCAGCTGCAGGCCAATGCAATGTCACGGCTCTTTTGATTTACGAGCTTTTTGGCGGCGAATTGCTGAAAACGTCACTGCCTGAAGGCGATCATTTCTATAATCGCATTGACGGCTGCCGATACGACTTCACGGATAGCCAGTTCAGCAAACCGATCACCTATTCAGACCTGGTCGCAACGCGCGCAGATGCTGAGCGCGGGGCCACTAGAGCCGAGCTCACAGCCCTTAGGTCGGCCTTCGCAAGGCACAGCGGTATTTCCCCCTAGGGGCAAGCACTATCTTAAGCATGATGAACGGAACTCTAAGCCGGACGGGCGACGGCTAAACCGCGTGCGCAAAGCGTGCAAACAGGGACGCGAGACACATTTGCGAGGCGCGAGGGCAGCTCTATCGTCCTCGGACGTGGCCTCCTGCGCGTGCCGACGCAACCGCCTAATCAGCACGTGAAGGTTTGAGATGGACCAGGCTTTGTGGTGTTAGTCATCCCACATCAAGGTGCGGGGCGAAGCTGCAACACCAAGCGTGGCAGCATCCTTCCGGGAATAGATCCTGAAGGTGAGAGGCCAAGGTGTTGAGCTCCCATGCGCCGATAAAAAGCGGCGGCATCTGGGTCTGAGTCGATGAAAAGTCGATCAGCACCCAGTTGCCTTGCTCTATTGGCTGCCCAGCGGAAAAGCGTGCCTCCAACTCCGCGACCCACGACGCCAGGCTCAACAAAGAGCTTGAGCAAATCTGCGCAATTGCCTTTGACATCGAGTTGTACGACGCCGACGGCCTGACCATCTTCCTCGGCAACCGCGACCTGCGTGCGCTGAAGGTCGCGGAGATTGAGGGACAGTTCGGCGCGACAGGCGTCCATAAAATTTTTATCGTAACCCCACTGCGCTTTGGAACGCATGCACAATTCGCTCAAAACCGCGAGTTCATCAATCATAGGAGCACGGACCAGACGGGACATGTGGCGCCTCCGGGCTAGGGAGAGCAACCCTTTAGCACGACTGATGGCAATCGTCTCTTGTGGCTCAGGAACGGCATCACAATCGAGGTGATGATCGGTTCTGCCTGACCTTGGTCAACGGACGCGCTCGCTGCGGCGCCGAGAGGACTCGTGCCAAAACTTGCTGCGCGTTGTGTCCCTGGCTATTTACAGGGATGCCGTGATCTAATCAGCTCCTCACGTTGCAATCGTGCAAGCTTGGCCTTAGTGCTCAACGGTATGACCCTACTCGAAGATATACGCGCCAATGCCCGGCGTGCGCCGGAAAGCGGTATCGTGGCCGTCGCCACCTACGGTCGCGGGCGACCAGGCCTTATCCCCTTGTGGGTCGGGGAGGGGGACCTGCCCACACCTACTTTCATTACAGACGCCGCCAATCGGGCACTCAATGCAGGAGAGACTTTCTATACCTGGCAGCGAGGCATCCCCGATTTGCGCCAGGCATTGGCGCGCTATCACGCGCGCCATTTCGATCGGCAGTTTGCAGAGGATGAGTTCCTCATTACCGTCGGGGGTATGCAGGCCATTCAACTGGCGCTGCAGGCTACTACCGGTGCCGGCGATGAAGTTGTCTATCTGTCGCCTGCCTGGCCCAATTTCCCAGCCGCCGCGGGTATTGCCGGCGCCACGCCTATCGCCGTCCGGCTGGACCATTCTGACAATGGCTGGTCCTGCGATGTCGACAAGATTGCAGCAGCGATTACACGGCGGACCACGGCCATTTTTGTGAACAGCCCGTCCAACCCGACGGGGTGGACCGCAGACCGGCAAACATTGAAAGCAATCCTCGATCTCGCCCGACGTCACCATCTCTGGATCATAGCCGATGAGATCTATGCCCTGTTCTTCTATGATGGTTGCCGCGCCCCGTCCTTTATGGACATCGTAGATGCAGAAGACCGCATCCTTTTTGTAAATACGTTCTCCAAGAACTGGGCCATGACCGGCTGGCGCATGGGCTGGCTGCGCGTGCACCCTTCACTGCAGCAAACGTTTGAAAACCTGATCCAATATTCGTCGTCAGGCGTCGCCCAGTTCATGCAGCGTGGCGGCGTCGCTGCGCTGGATCACGGTGATAGCTTTCTTGTCTCGCAAATCGAGCGCGCGAGGCAAGCGCGCGACCTTGTGTGCGGAATTCTGGCTACGGCAAGCCGCGCTCGCGTCAGCCGGCCGCAGGGCGCCTTCTACCTCTTTTTCTCGGTAGAGGGTGTAAAGGATTCATGCACGGCGGCGCTCGAGATTGTCGATAAGGCTAACGTCGGCCTGGCCCCAGGGACAGCATTTGGCGAAGGCGGCGAAGCGTTTTTTAGGCTGTGTTTCCACCGGCACCTGCAGCAGCTCGAGGAGGCCGCGACACGGTTGGCCAGCTGGATCAGAAAGGCCTAACGTGAACGCGCCATCTTCAACAGCAAAGTTACCGTAGGCGCACGTGAGAGGTCGAGTGGGCGCATCCTGCTCTGTCTCTCAAAATGAGACAGAACGGAATATTATGGATCACCTGTCGGCCGACAGCTTCTCGCGCGCGTCCCTTTTGGTCTGAACCGCACTTTCGTACGGCTGGACCGATGCAGATGGCAACCGTGTCTCCTGATCTGTGCGATATGGAGCGTCAAAGCGCGACCGAGCGATTCCACAGCGGGTTGGTCATGCTGTGTTTTTGTTCTGCCTCAAGAGCGCCACGGAGCGACAAGACCATGACGCGCCTGCTGTTTGGAGCCTAGCGCGCGTAGGGCTTCCGGATTGCTTCGCGCTCAGTTAGGCTCTCACCCTTGAGTTGGGAGCCGTGCGCGGATGCTGCGGTTGGAACGAGCACTCCTTGCTTTGGTTTTTTCTTCCATGCTGGTAGCGGTGCCGATTGTGGTCGCCGCGCACATCATCAAGCTCGCACGCTTGCGTTTGCGGGGCCACCAATCCCTCGCAGGAGCGACGCGAGCGCGCACGGTCTGGAGCATTGCTGGGTGGGGGTTATTGCTTCTGCTCGGATTTGCTCGGCCGAGCCTCGCTGAGCCCGTGCGGCTCCGTCTTTCTTTCCAACTTCCGATGTCCGGCACTTTGGGCGCCAATCTCGTTCGATTTAAAGAGACCGTCGAGCGGGATACCGGTAACGCCATCAAAATCGAAATCCTGCATGGCGCCAACGCCTTGCCCGATCGGACGGTGGCCAATTCGGTCATGGCAGGCGAGTTGGAGATGGCGGTGGCCAACTCGGTCACGTTGGTCGACAAGGTGAAGGGCGTCGACGTGCTATCGCTGCCGTTTCTTTTCAATTCGAACGTTTTCCTTCGCGCCATGCTCGACCCCGTTCGCCAGTCGCGTAGGCTGCTGGATGACGCAATACTGGAAAAAACCGGCGCCCGCCTGCTCATGTGGCAACCCTATGGTACCAATGTCTTCTTTTCGAAAGGGCGGCCTGCGGCGAGGCCGTCCGACATAGCCGCCAAAAGAATACGCGCAAGCGGTCAGATCGACCTCGAATTCGGCCGCGTCTGTGGAGGCGCTCCGGAGCTCATTGCCGCTGGCAAGCAGTACGAAGCCATGAAAATGGGCCAGATCGATATGGCTATGACTGCCGCTGAGAATGTGTCCGCTCGAAACTTCTGGGAGATTTCCGATACGGTCACGCGGACCAATCATTCCACCGTCATGCTGCTGCTCCTCATCAACGAGCGGGTCTGGCAGTCCTTGAGCCCGGCGCACCGCGACGCCATCTCGACGGCCGCCAGTAACGCAGAACGTGAGCTGTGGGATGGACTTCTGCTAAGGGACGAGGAGGCCTACGCTTTTGCAAGGGCGAAGGGCATGAACGTCGTCGAGCTGTCGTCCTTCGATTTGGCCGAGTGGCGGGCCTGCAGCGCGCCGGTTGTGGAGAGCTTTATGGCCGCCTCGGGCCAGCTCGGGCAGCAGCTGCTGAAGCAGTACGGCGTGATGCGCACCGAACCTTGTTGCAACCCAGCTCCCGACAGCAGCGGCACGGGATATAGACCGCACTGAGCGTCGGCAACGGCGACAGCGGGCCGAATAGACCTCATGGCACCGGCGCCTGCCTGGCTCGGCCGAAAGGGGCGGTGCTGGCAGATTTTGTGGCAAAGTATTTCCGGCACTTCGAAACTGAGTCTCGCGCGAGCTCTTTGTATCCGCGGCAGGCGGGTACGTCTTGGCTGCCTGCGATTGACAATCCGGGTGTGCGACCTAATCTTTTTGCCAAGAATGCATCATTGGTTCAGAGTTCAAGCCCAATCTTTCGAATTGGTGGAAATTGAGAACGCGCGCAAGGCCGATGACGGATCTGTTTGCGCGGGTCTTCGGTTTCCCCGCTTCCGTCGACCATGCGCGTTATGCCGCGCCCGAGCACGACCCGACCCGCAGAATTATGTCGGAGTTAAAGCAGGCGTGCATCCAGCTCGAGTCGGCCGCGAGAACCACGTTACCGCACCTAATTCGCGCCTTTGGGCGCCTCGAGGCTCGACTTGCGCGGCCATTGCGGGTTGCCATTGCCGGAGAGTTCAATTCCGGCAAGTCATCGTTGGCGAACCTGTTGCTCGGCAGCGAAAGCCTGCCCACAGACGTGGTCGCCAGCACTCGCATTCCCACGCTTCTTTATCACTCGGCTGTGCCAGAGATATGGGCGATTGGTTTCGGCGGCCAACGTGAGAGGCTGCGCGGCAGCAGGGATCCCACTGAAGGTTCGATCCTCCGGCTCGAGGTCGGCTTACCTTCGCCTCGACTAAGCAAGGTGCATATCATCGATCTACCGGGGCTGGCAGATCCGAGATTTGACCGCAACCTCGTCGGTCCGTTCTTGCTGAACATGGATTTGCTTCTTTGGTGCACGGTAGCAACCCAGGCCTGGAAGGAAAGCGAGCGGGCGGCATGGGAGCAACTGCCAGCGCGCCTTCGCGGCAGAGCACTGCTTGTCGTCACTCATGGTGATCTTTTGCGCGAAGCTGGGGACAAGGAGAACCTTATGTCCCGCCTGCGCCGCGACGCCGCCGGGTTCCACGACATCGTCGTGATGTCCAGCACCGAGGCGCTGGCGCTTGTGCGGGGGAATCCGGAGCGCTGGATCGGACCCGATTGGCACGCAACCGGCGCCGATACGCTGGAGACCGCATTGGAGCAGCTGCTCTTCAAGGTGCGCAAGCAGCGCACGGAAGCGGCGTTCGCGGTCACCGGCCGCATGGCTCAACGCGCCCTCGCCCGTCTTCAATAACGTGCCCGGCATTAACGCGCAGTCATTTAACACTCATGGGGCGACGTGGCGCGAATCCCAAACCCGCAGCAGGTGTTGGCGGATAATGGCGGCATAGGCTTCGGTCCGTTTCAACTCCTTGAGGCCGCGGTTCACCACCCCAATCAGCTCCAACCCGTGAGCGTTCTCGCGCGACACAATGGCATGCACGCCCTGCGTTCCCAGAGGCCTCACGGCCATCCTGAACATCGACCCGAGCCCCAATCGGCCAAGCACGTACTGGCCTTCAAGATCGGTGGCGACGAAGGCATCCGCTTCGCGTCCTTGCACCATGCTCACACAATCGAGAAGTGTGGCCGCGCGGACCAAGACGACTCTCTTTTCCGACAGCCAGTTGCGGCCACGGGCATTGAAGGCAGACACATCACGATGGCTGGGGATACAGATCGATTTGCCGAAGACACTGTCATCGGTATCGAACTTGAACGTACTGTCGGCGAGCGTGAAAAGTCCAATAACCACCTGCAGGAGGGGATCCGTAAATAGAGCATTGTCGCAGAGGACAGCGGAGGCTTCGATAAGATCATTAGGCCGATCGCAATCTGCGCCTTCCCAGGGGAATGAGATGTCAATGGAGGAATCTCCGAGGAGAGATTGGATCGGTGTTGTCGCTGACTTGGACCAGCGGAGGTCGATTTCTGAGCGCGGTGCCGCCGCGGTACTCAGGCTGCTGCTCAAGAGGGCGGTGATCAGTCCACCGTCAGGCAGGTGCTCGTCCGTCAGGGGTGCCCACCGCGTAGCCAGCAGCCTGATCTTAGCCTTCTGTGCGTGAGCCGGCACCGCTTCCACAGGGGTTGCGACGGTCAGTGCTGCTTGCGGTCGTTGGACCAGGGCTAGCTCCGCCAGCTGCGCCTTGGGGAGCAAGCGACTGGGATCCGCCGCAACGTGCCGCGTCCATCCGGGGGGCCGAGCGTTGATATTCAGCTGCGGCCACACTGAAGCAGTGCCTTGCCGGCGCAGTTCCGGAAGCGCCGTGAAGAACGCTGCGATGAAGTTTTTCACGCTATGAAAGCGGCTATGCGAAGGGTTCCAGTCAAAGACGGTCAGGAGGCTTGAAACCGCGACCGTGTCGAGGTTCCTCTCGCTCAGCGCAAATCCGGGAATTTCCTGTGCATCAATCACTGCTGGCAGATAGGCCTTCTGCAGCGCGGGCGTCATGCTGATCGGCAGTATTCGGAAATCCTCGCGCAGTTGTGCGCCGACCCGCAGCCGAGAGAGCTCGCTGCCGAGCAGCAGGGCTGCGTCGAAGTCGGGAAAGCCGGCGTCACCGAGGACAGCATCGGGGCTCGGCAGCTGCAGCGCTACCTCGATCTTCAGGAGCCCGAAAAGCGCAATTGCCGTCGTGTAACTGCCGCCGCTTCGGGATAGGACAATCACCCTGCGGCCGCGCAGGTCCTCGATATTACGGAACTCCTTGCGCGCTAAAAGGTAGACCTTCTGGTCGAGAAGCTGAGTGACGTAGCGTATGCGGCGCCGCGCGTCCGGGTATTGGCGGGCCTGGTCTAGATAGGCAAGGATATCGCTGTTGAGGATGGCCAGATCGACGCCTCTAAGGTAGAGGAGGTCGCGAACGTTTTCTGCACCCCCATGTCCGGCGATGGGCAGCACTCGCATCTTGCCGATCTGCCCCAGTCGCTCAGCCAGCTCATTGACCGCCAACGTGCCCTGGCCGTTTGGTTCAGCAATCCCGTCGGTGAGCACCGTTACCATGCCGCTCCCCACCGTCTCGTGGTCGCTCCGGCGCTGCTGCGCATGAGCCGACAGCGCGTGAAGGCAAATCGCGACAACCACAATTCGCAGCGAGACGCTTCGCATCCTGCCCAAGCAGCGCTCCAATGTGTTGGCAGGATCAACCAACCTACCCCCCCTTTTTGAACTCTTCGCTGAACCGAGTATCCCTCGTGCACAGCGAGCAAATTGCTACGATGTTTGATCTTTATGGCACCGCGACGGCCGCCGCGGATGCGCCAATCGAAGGTGGCGCACTGCCGCAAAGCCATGAATTATCGAGAGACTTTGGCTGCGTAACAGCCTGACGAACAGGACGTCAGTCTACCCACTTCCGCCCCAATTTGTGAGGCATGCTGGCGTCAATATTTCGCTACGGGCGAATTGCTGCTCAACGCGGACAATCCAGGGGCAATTGCCTGGAAATTAATGACGTGGAAGTGTCTAGAACCGACCGCCAAAGACAGTGGCGAGAAACGGAGAGGGCATGTTTCGGTTTAAAGCCGGTTCGAGCGAATTCAGGCGCCTGCTGGGTCGCTTGCTCGGGACCGCGATTGTGCTTGTCATGTGCGTCTCACGTCCGGACGTGGCGCCAGCCCAGACTTGCGGCACGGATTACACGATAAAGGAAGGTGAGACGTTGGCCCAGATTGCCGCCCGTGTATATGGCAATCCAACGCAATGGACGGTTATCTTTTACGCCAACCAGGACCGCCTCGGTATGAGCGAGTCCCTGCTCGTTCCGGGGTTCACTCTCAGGCTTCCGTGCATCGGCGGATCGCCGCAGCCGCAACCACTTCCGCAGATCGCAACGACGCCCGCCCAGGCACCGACCGCAACGGAGGCGTCGTTCATCATCTCTTCTCTGCTGCGCCGGGTCGAGTTTCTGACCGCAGACGGCTTGTCTCCTTATACTGGCCGCTCGCTCGAAGGTGGCGGGATGATGACTCAGGTGATCACTTCTGCCATGGGCCTGGTCAAAGAGGAGGCCAAGGGGCGCTTCGATTTTGGCGTGTCATGGGTGAACGACTGGGCTGCGCACCTCAACCCGCTGCTCCTGACGCGGGCTTTTGATGTCGGATTTCCCTGGGCTCGCCCGGATTGCGATAACGCTCATACGCTTGACCAGAGCTCCCAATTTCGCTGCCAGCGATTTTTCTTCTCCGACCCTCTCTATGAGGTAATCACGAGCCTATTCGTGCGTCACGACTCGCGCATCAAGACGCTGCGCAATGAGGAGATCACCGGCGCGACGCTGTGCCGGCCTGTGGGTTATCCAACGCACGAGCTCGATCAGGCTGGCCGCAATTGGGTAAAAGATGGCAAGGTCACGTTGATCCGGCCCCCGACGGTTGACGAGTGTTTTCGCCTTCTCGACAACGGCACGGTCGATGGCGTCGTAGAGGCCGAGCTCGTAGGCCGCACGAGCATGACGATGCTCGGCCTTGGTGAGAAGATACGCATCATCGATCAGCCGCTGGCGCTCACCACCCTACATGTCTTGATTTCGAAGGCCCATCCGCACTCGCGCACAATCCTCTATTACATGAACAGCTCACTCGCCAAACTGCGCGATAGCGGCGAATACGATCGAATCATCGAGCGGCACTTGGCCCGTTTCTGGGAAGCGCAGACTGTTGCACCCAACGCTGCGCTCGGTGCGATACCTGCCGCTCAGCCGAAGGCAAGCACCGTTGCACCCCAGGGCGTGACACTTGCGACCCCGCCCGCTCCAACCTCAAAGGCGAAAACCGAGCCAGCGAAATAGGACCCGCAAGTAGCTTACCTTTTCGCAGGAGCCTGGCGCGAACCTTAGCGCGTCGGTTGGCGCATTGAGCGAATTATGCGCTCCAGCGATATGCTGTCGGCGACCAGGCCTTCTTTCACGGCGAGGGTGTGCCAGATCTGATACCAGCGCGTCGCTTCCTCGACATCGGCGGCGGCATCGGCCGATGGGATTGTGCCGAGGTAGTTTGGATCATATGAGCGCGCCAGCGACCAGGCCGCGTCGGCCGAACCCTCCAACGCAATGGGGGCCAGCTGGCTGCGCGCCGCCTGGACGTGCCCGTTCGCCATCTGCTGCAGGGCGCTCTGCAGGATGCGCTGTGCCGGTGGCGGCGGGGGTAACGCGGCATCTGACGGGGCTGTCACCATATTGGTCGGCGCTCTCGAACCCTGCGGGGGCCAGTTCTCAAGCGGATCCGAGGGTTGCGTGAAACTTACGAGCCCGTAGCTCGCTAGTAGCCCGAGCGCCGCAACGGCAGTGGCCACTGTCGCAGCGATTGTAAGGCGGCTTGGGCGTGATATCAGGTAAGCGCCGGCCCCGCTCGCGTTCTCCAAGTCAGCGGAATTTGGTTCGTTTGCGATGCGCTGAAGACGCCGCAGGATCGCCTTCACCTCATTTAGTTGGCGATCTTTTTTCCAGCGACCCATTTCTGGGACTCGAGCCTTGCTTGTCTTTGGCAGTGCCGCTCGCGCTGCCAATGAGCTTTGTTCCTGTTACCCCTGGCCAATTAGGGCAATCTCGTGGAGATTTCGTGGAGTTAGCCACGCCATGACCAACATGGGCCAAAAAAATCTTTAGCCTGGCTAGTACCATGCTTGGCCCCCGAAACTCTCCAAAAAAGCCGTGTCGAACCGAAACGCGCCCGGGACCGGGTAGAGGTTTCTACATGCGCTCGCTATGATTGGGCCAACTTTCCGGAGTTAGCGGACCGGTTTTGGGGTTGCGCAAATTGCGCTTGAGTTCATGTGGGCGGGGGGATTTTTCCCGCCGGTGGGGGGCATTGTGTCAGATCCGACGGAAAAAAACCGTGGCGCGCAAAGTGTATCCCCGAGCGCAGTAAGCGCAAGCCGGTCGGAAGGTTCGACTTCCGCTAACCGCACCCAACTTTTGATACGTCACCCGCTCAGCCCCAGACTTGAGAGGTTTCGGCGCGAGCTCATTGCCTATGGTCAGCACTTGCAGACGACCGCACCATTCCAGGGCCGTTCATTTTTTAGTGGACCGCTGGCGGAGCTTTTCCGGCTCACCTGTCGCATCGCGGTCATCGGTCAGGTAAAGGCGGGTAAAAGTAGCTTCATCAACGCCTTTACAGGAAAGCCGGGGCTGCTGCCCACGGACATCAATCCGTGGACGACGGCGGTCACGCATCTCCACTTTGGTTGTCATGATGCTCCACCCGACGTCGCTGCTCAATTCACTTTCTTCGCTTCCAACGAATGGGAGCAACTGACGCACGGAGGCGGTCGCATACGCGAGCTGACGCAACGGCTCGTGCCCGGCTTTGAGGTCGAGCTGCTCGAGAAGCGCATCGATGCACTGCGCCGGCGATCGCAGGAGCGGCTGGGTTCTGCGCTCGCCGACCTGCTTGGGAGAAGCCATCGTTTCCCAACGCTTTCGAGTGAGATTTTGGCACGCTACGTGTGCTCTGGAGCGCCCGCTAGGGCCGAGCAGCAGGCGGGCATCTACTCCGATATCGTCAAGACCGCCGACCTCTATTTCGCCAACAACGATTTCGGTTTACCGACAACGGTCATTGATACGCCGGGTACCAACGATCCCTTCCTCGTCCGCGACGAAATCACACGGCGGGCTCTCGAGGCGGCTGACATCTACATTGTGATGCTCACGGCAAGACAGGCGCTGTCCTCGGCGGATGTAGCGCTGCTCCGCATCTTGCGCGGCCTCCATAAGGACCGCATCGCGGTCTTTATTAATCGAATCGATGAGCTCGGTGACGTTCTAGGCGACACGCCGATCGTAGTTCAGCACGTTCGCACTGGTCTGCACCGAGAGTTTCCAGTATCCGACATTCCCGTAATCGCTGGCAGCGCATTTTGGGCCAATTTGGCCATTGCCGGGTCGGATCACGATGTTGCTCGAGTGCTTTCGCCAAAAGTGAAATCCTATGCAGGGCAACTAGAACAACTAGAGCAGCAGGTGCGCACAAACGCACCCGAGGAGCCGCCGCGCGAGACTTTGCTGCGGTGCTCCGGACTCGCTGCCCTGTCGCACGTAATGGCCGGCCTCACCCTGAACAGCCGCGCGAGCCATGTCTTGAGGCAAGCCCGCAGTTCGTTCGCGGAGCTGGCCCAGGTGGGCCGTAACGCCATCCTGCAGGCAATCACGATTGTTGAAGCTGAACAAAGAGCCACCCTCTCGGGCCAACATCAAGGCGAGGACGAGCTGCGAATAATCGACGCCGAGGTTGTTAGGAGTGAGCAGCTTATCCTTGCGCTTCAGGGGCTTTTGGTCGACCTGCGTGCCAGCATGGATCGGGTGATCGAAGAGCGCTGTGCCAAAATTGCCGGCGCACTGCAGGACGCGGTCGTCACGTTCTCTCTTGCCGAATGCGCCGGTCTGGGGAAGGCAATTGTGGAAGGACACCGCGGTCGGGTCTGGAAATGCGAGACATCACGCCTCCGGCGAAGTCTCGAGGAGTGCTTCGTCGCCAGGTATCGCTCCGCCGCGGAGGAGATTAGCAAGCTCCAGGCGCAAGTGTTCCCACAATTGCAGCAGCTGTTGAGCAGACATGATCCGCGGTGGCGAGGAGCCGAGGATACGCACGGCGGGTCCCTCGCAGCTGAGCTGCCTTCGCTCGGCGCATTGAGCCAAATCGTCGCTCTCGACCTCGAGGAGCCCTGGTTGCGGCGATGGTGGGCGAGCGACTCCAGCCGCCAAGGGCAAATCGCCAAACTCGACAAGCTCATCAATCAGGAATTCCAACCCATCGTCGATTCGCTGGTCAATACGGCGCACGTGTGTCTCAAGAACTGGCAAGCATCCGCCCTGGAAAAGTCGACCCAAATATACGTCGGATTGGTGGAATTCCTGCAAGAGCAGAACAGAGCTCGGCGGGCGCGCACGCGCGCACTCATGTCAGCTGGAGATCGAGTCGCTTCCGGAGAGTTGCCGAACAAACGGGCAGCGCGAATCGCCGAGCTCAAGCGGGAGATTCCGATTGTCGAGGCCCTCTTGATGAAACTAGAAGCCATCGATCAAACCTGGCGTGAAGCCGATCGAGCGTAAACCTGTTCTGCGCAATAGCGCTCGCGAGCGCTGTTCGAGGTCAAATGACCTCAACTGCCCACCGCGCCTATAGCGAGGAGCGCCTCTGTATAGCGGGCTTGATGGGGCGGTCGGTCGCGAAGCCTGAAGGCCAAGGGTACGACAGCGGCAGCAGTCGCAAAGACCCGTCGGTCCGTCATTGCGATCTGCTGTCGCAGCGACCAGCGTTGCCTGAGCGCTACTTGCGAGCTGCGAGCCTCATTCAAACGCCGCCAAGAAAACCGGCACCCGTGTGCACCGTGCAGAGGCTCGAGCATCAATCCAGTGGTCCTGTGGTCAGAAAAGAGCTTGCCCATGGCAGCGTCCCAAACCGCGAAGAAGCCATATCGGCTCTTTGCTGACCACTGCCGCGATGACAGAAATTTGTGAGCGAGCCAGGACAACTCTCATTTCGCATAAAGTCGCGTACCGCGGCGTTTTGTCATGAACAGCCCCCACCGCTCAGCAATAAAATGAGGGTAACTTTTCGGAGCGCCTCTATGGTGTCTAATCTAGTTCGTTCCGGATACGCGACACTCGAAAACGAGATCGCCCAGGAGAAGGCGTCAGCGCTCGGACGGCTTGGACGGCGGCTTGAGGGCGCGTTGGCCGCACTTGCCGCATGCCCGCGGACGGCCAATGCCGATAGAAAAATCCGCGATAGTCTCGTCGATCAGGCCGGATATGCACTCTGGCTCTTCGTGGTGCAACGCGAGGCCTGCGGCCTTAACGACAGCACGCAAGTGATGCGGAACTATGCGGTGCCTAAGGAGGTGTATGTTCGTATGGGGCCATTGGCGAGGCCGAGCATCCAACCTACGCAGACCAAAAGGGGTTGAGGTGGCGCCGGCGCCAATGTTTCGAAACTCGCTTTTCGCGGCGAGTCGCCGTTGCAACAGAGCAGGTTTCGGGCGAAGCTACGCTGTCAAGACAAGGAAAAGCTGCCATGTTCTCGCACGTCATGATCGGCACCGACGATATAGCTGCCTCTAAAAAGTTTTACGATGCTGTGCTCGGCGCCATTGGCTTTCCAGAAGGCAAAGCCGATCCGAAGGGGCGGATCTTCTATCGCACCAAGTCTGGTGTGTTCGGAATCACCAAGCCGATCGACGGGAAGGCGGCGACGCACGCCAACGGCGGTACCATCGGTTTCGCCTGTGACAGCCCTGAGAAGGTTAAGGCCTTCCACGACGCCGGTGTGGCAACCGGGGGCAAGAGCATTGAGGATCCGCCGGGTTGGCGGCAGGGTGCGGCGGGAAAGGTTTATCTCGCCTATCTACGAGACCCGTTCGGTAACAAGGTTTGCGCGGTGCACCGCGGCTGATGCGGTGCGTCATCACGTACGCGGCAGCGCTCCCTGCAATTGCCGACAATCAATCTATCATGTCCGACGCTGCGCTGGCTGCGGGCCATCGTCCCGGCTGCGGCGCGTAGTACTACCGTCATTTTCGTGCGTGGTGTTCGAGCGAGCTCTCCGTACAGCCGGGGCAGCGCATCCGCGTGAAGAACCGCGTTGATGCAGGCCGGACAATCGGCGCAGCCTTCGTATCAAAGCCGGACGCGCTCACGATCTCACCATCCGAACCTGAGCTGCGATCCCGCGCGATCTCAGTGCGGTCGTTGCCGTTGGCCTCTCGTCCAGCGCCGTCATGGCCTTGCAGTTTTGGGCGAGGTCACCCTTTCCTTTTTTGGATTACCTGTGGCTTGGGATCTCAGCCCGGCTGGAAGCCCTTAGCCGTAAAGCGTGCCGTAGCATCCGGTCCTGTCAGGAACTTGAGGAGCTCCTTGGCCAAGTCGAGCGATTTGCTGCCTGCTCCAATCCCGGCGGTAAATACGGTCACACTTGCAAATTCTCCTGGCAACGGTCCCACGAGCTGTGCACCGGCGACTGGAACTATTTCCGACCCTTGCGCGACGCCGAGCTCGGCGTCACCCTTGGCGACGACTTCGGCCGCTTGCGCCCCTGGCACCAGTATGGTCTTCGCCTTCATCTGCTCGGCTATCCCGAGACGGTCGAGCACACGAGCGAAATAGACGCCGCTTGCGCCACCTTTGGCGGGATCCGCATAAACGATGGATCGAGCGTTAAGAAGCGTCTGCTTCAATGCGTCAGCCGTGCTGATATCGGGCTTCGGCGCTCCCGCACGAGCCGCTATGGAAACGGGCGTGCCCGCCACGTTCACCAAGCCGCTCGCCGCGAATTTCTCTTGCTTCTGCAGCTCGTCCATCACGCCGCGCGACAGGATAATCACGTCGGCACTCTCGCCTTCGAGAATGCGCTTCCGCTGAGCGGCGATCAGATTGTAATCGATGCTCAGTTTGGTTCCTGTCGCTTTCTCGAACAAGGGCGCAAGTTCATCCAGCACCGAGGTGAGCGCAACCGAGGTGAGCACCTTTAGCTCAGCCGCCCGAGCTACATGGGGAGGCACCGATCCGAATACGCACGCGATAATGGTCCAAAGAACCAACCACATCCTGTTCATGGTGTGCTCCCGTTTGCTACGCATCCGCAGGATAACAATGACCTGGATCGGGACAAGACTTTGATCGCAACAGATAGCGCCTCAGCTCCGTGCCACCGGTTAATGTGGCCGAAGTCCTTGCTGGAACGGTGGCTCGGAGACTTGGACTAGCCCTCAAACTTTGCAACCTCGGCCGCGCGGGTAGGCTTGCCCTTGGTCCCAAGCGCGGCAGCGGAGTTGGATCGATCGCCAGGCGCCGACTTGTAGATGACTGTGCTGGCTGAGGACGAAGTATCCGGTGCCCGTTGAGCTGCAACTGGTGCAAAGCGACGTATTTCCTCTCCGGCTGACTTAAGCCAACATCAGAAGTGCTGAATTTGGGGCTGCTGGCCTCGTTCAATTGGGCGAAAAAAGAACCGTGCCGCATGTTTGGACCGCCAGCCCTCGCGAGCGGTCGCGCGACCAAAGTTCCTCGACGCATCGAGCAAATCACCACCCGAGCCAGGATCCTACACACGCTATCCGAACATGTGCGGCAACCACATGACGATCTCTGGGAATACACAGATCAGGATGATCATGAGCAGCAACGAGATCACGAAGCTTGCAGCGCCCTTTTCGACATCGGAAAGCGTGCCGCGGCCACGAATGCCATGTATGACAAACAGGTTGATCCCGAATGGTGGTGTTATCATCGCGGTTTGAATCAGCAGGACAATGAGGATGCCATACCACACCGGATCATAGCCCGCCTGCACCACCAGCGGCGTGGTGATCGGAATGGTCGAGATCATCATCGACAGCTCCTCCATGAAGGTGCCGAGCACCAAGTAGAGGACTATGACGGCGCCGAGAACCTGGAGCGGTGTGAGCTGATACGCCGTGATTAACCTGCTCAGCTGCTGGGTCAGCCCGATCGCCTGGATCACGATGTTCAAGAAAAATGCGCCGACCAGAATGGCGACCACCATCGCGGTCGTGCGCACGGTTGCTTCACACACGTCGCGCAGCATGGTGAGGGTCAGTCGTCGCCGCCAAGCGGTAATTGCGAGGGCGCCGACAATGCCGACGGCGGCTGACTCGGTGGCGGTGGCAACACCAAAGAAGATGGCGCCGATGACAATAATGAGCAGGACCAGCGGTGGCAATAAGTCGGGCAGTAACGGAACTCCCTCCCGCCAACTCGTATCGATCTTGTCTCCGCCCCAACGCGGCCGCCAAACGCAGGCCATCAACACCGTTAAGCTGAAGAACACGGTGAGGATGAAACCTGGAATGAACCCGGCAAGATAGAGCTTTGGTACCGACGTGTCGGTCATCACGCCGTAGATGATCATGTTGATCGAGGGCGGGATCAGGATGCCGAGCGTCCCACCTGCTGCAAGCGTGCCAAGGAACAAGGGCTCATTGTATTTGTGTTTGTCAATCTCGCCCATGGCGACGACGCCGATGGTCGCCGCGGTCGCGACGCTGGAACCCGATACGGAGCCGAACAGGGCGCAGGCAGCGACATTCGAATGCATCAGCCCGCCCGGTAGCCAGGAAAGCCATGGAACCAAGGCGGTGTACATGCGGCCAGCAATACCGCTGCGCAGCAGGATTTCGCCGAACATAATGTAGAACGGTATGGCGGTCAGAATGAAATTGGTCGTCGTCGACCAAGTGAGCTCGCCCGTAACACGTGTCAGCGGCATCGGCGAGTAGAACTGATTGAGGATGACACCCACTAATCCCATGCCGGCGGCGACCGCAATCGAGCTGCCGAGCACGACCAGCAGAACGATGAGCGAAATTGCGGCCATCATGGTTGCCGCCCAATGTCCATGGCACTCTCGGTGGCGCGGATCTCTTCCTCGGCCTCGGCCAGGGCCGACTTCGAGCCGATCAGCTCGAACAGCTTTGACAAATCGCCCCTAAGGAAAGCGTGCAGCGAACGAACGAGCAGCAGCAGGGCGACCAGAACGGAGAACACGAGGCCGGCGAACCACAACGACTGCGGTACAATCAGCGGTGCTTCAATCTCCGAAAGAGAACGCGAATTGGAAATAAAGGACTGTCGCAGCACTCCCCAGGCATGCCATGTAATGAGAGCGAAGAAGGACGCGAAAGTGACTAAGCTGAGCAGGTCGAGCAATGCCCTGATGTTGCTCTTGACGCGTACGTAGACCGTATCGATGCGGATATGTGAACGGGTCAGCAAGGCCGCGGAGAAGCCCCAGGCACTGGCGATGGCAAGCGCATAGCCCGACAATTCATCTGCGCCGCCGAGCGTCCTGGCGATCGTATAGCGCAAGGTGATGTCGACGCAGATGATAAATGCGGCGATCAGGAGCAGGGCACCGCCGACAATGGCCCCAACGCGAGAGATGCTTTCGGCGATCGTCTGCAAGCGCTGCATACCCCCTCCACCTTGCCAACCGCCCGGATAGGAACCGCCTCTACGGTGTCAGTGCCTTGAGCCCGAGCGCCTTGCCGACGCTCTCGTTCCACTCCTTGGCGCACTCGGCGCCGCAACGCTTGGCCCATCCCGCAAGGACCGCACCTTCGACCAGCTTCTTGTGTGTCTCCGCTTCCTCGGGCTTTACCGCCACGATGGTGGATTTGGCGAGCTTGCCCATCGTACATGGCTGCTGGCCGATATTGCAATTGATCGCCTCGGCCGTAGTGGTCTTGATTGTCGCCCACATCTTGTCTTCGTAGGACTTCACCTGCTCGAGCATGAAGGTCTGCACCTTGGGATCGAGCCGCTTCCAGGTGTCGAGATTGACGGCCAGCACGTTGATGCTCCAGCCGAGCGACATCGGGTAGATCGATTTGGTTACCTCATTCCAGCCGGCAGTGTTGCCCGACAGGCTGCCCGTCACCCCGCAATCCACCACCCCAGCGCTGAGGGCTGGCACCACTTCCGCGAACGCCATGCTGACCGCAGTTGCGCCGACGCCGGCGAGGAAGTCGCGCATGGTGTTGTTGAAGACCCGAACTTTCTTGCCCTTGAACCCATCAAGCCCGCTGATCACGTCGCGACACCAAAAGACTTGCGGGGTATTACCGCCGAAGGCCAGTAGCTTAACATTCCAGTTCTTCTGCATCTGACGGTCGATGATGTGGCGGTAGGCATCGCAAGCAACGCGGGCTTTGTCTGGATCCAATGTCAGGCCAGCGAGATCACAAGCCTCGAAGCGAGGGTCGTCGCCGGCCATCTTGGAGATGTCCATGGCGCCGAAATCCATGACGCCAAGCTTCAACAGCCGCAGCATCGTCTTGTCGTCGATGCCCATCTGGTCGAGTGGCGTGATGTCGGCGGTAATGGCGCCCTTCGATGCCTCCGGGATCGTCTTGCGCCAAAATGGCAACTCGTCGTAGATCGATACTGGCGTCGGGCTATTGAGACCTATGACCTTGACGTTGGTCTTGGGAAGGTCTTGGGCCGCAACGGTCGTGCTGAGTGCGACGCTCAGACAAAGGCTCAGTGTAACGCGATAGGACATGGGATCCTCCGTTCCGCTGCACAACAATCCCATCTCTCTTGGCGGGTTGCAACGAGGGTCATCGACGAAAAATTCTGAACGAATGCGCCTCCATTATGCGCAATAACCCGGGCAGCGGAGGTAAACCAACGCCCCAAAATTTGCCAGACCAAGGTTGTTCAAAGATTTAAGAACGTTAGTGGCTTCGTCAGTCTCCTGGTGAAGCGAAACGAGGTGGGAAGGCCTATGTTTTCGCCGCAAAAACTCCGGGCTTGATGGCGCTCCAACAGGCTCCCCGAGAGTCGCGCCCCGACAGCATAGTTTGCTACGGGAATGGTCGCCCGTAGTCCGCATTGCCGTCGGGAGGCCACGCGCACAACACGCGGCCGTTAGGCAAATTCCCTTGCAGCGGTGGGCATCCGCGTCTCCGTGAACTACTCATTCAGTAGGGCAGCCAGTGAGATCTTTTCCAGACGGATCGAGCGTTTCATGGTCTTTGCAAACAAGGTCAGCGAAGCGATGCCCCTCTACGATGCGGTCGTCATTGGTTCTGGTTACGGCGGCGGTGTCGCAGCATCCCGCCTCGCGCGCATGGGTCTGCGCTTGGCGGTCCTTGAGCAGGGGCGGATTTGGCGGCCAGGCGATTTTCCGATAACCGCCAAGGCGCGGCGCAAGGCAACACGGTTAACGGGCCGCGCGCCGAAGCTGGGCGATCCTGCCGGGCTTTATTACCTATCGGTTGGCAAGGGGCTGACCGTATTCGGAGCATCCGGCCTCGGCGGCGGGTCGCTGATCAACGCCGGTGTCGTGCTTCGGCCCGATCTTGCCAGACTACGCAAGGCCGGTTGGCCGGATGCCGTGGTCGACGATGGGCTCCTCCTAAAGGGACTCGCGCGAGCGGAGGCAATGCTCGGTGTCGGATTGGTGCCCCGTCCTGAACGCTTTGCCAAGTTTGCCGGAATGCGCAGGGCGGCAGAAGCATCGGGCCGTTCGGTACAGTTGGCTTCGATGACGATCTCTCATAATCCGGGACCGAACGTTGCAGGCGTGATGCAATACGCCTGCCGGTATTGCGGGGACTGCTGGTCGGGTTGCAACGTCGGCGCAAAGAACACCGTCGGGATCACATACATTGCCGATGCGGTTGATCATGGGGTCACGGTTTTCTGCGAAAGCCGGGCCCGGTCGATCTCCAAGACCGACAGCGGATGGGAGATCCTGGTGCAGGATCTGTCGAAGGCGAGTGCACCCCGGCGCATCGAGGCGCCGATCGTCGTCTTGGCGGCCGGCGCATTGGGAACCACAGAGCTGCTTTTGCGGGCACAGCAACGTGGGCTCAAACTCTCGGCGAAGCTGGGTGAAAAATTCTCAGCGAACGGCGACGACTTCGTCTTTGCGAGCAATCTGGGCGAGCCGGTCAATGCCGTTGCCACGGGCTTTCCGTCTCAGGCCCCACGGGGGTCCGCGCCGGTCGGGCCCCACAGTATGGCGCTGATCGACCTTGGCGACGAGCATGGCCCTGTGTGGGTTCACGACGGCACGATGCTGACCGTAATGGCTGCGCTCGCTCCGCTTAGGGAATTGCTGCAACTGAAAGTTGGGGAAGCCTTCCGCCTATTGAAACAGGGTATCTACGGCGACCAGCTGAGCCGGTCGCAAGTCCTCTACATCGTTGCGCATGATGATGCGAGTGGGCGGCTGCGCCTTCAAAACGGCCACGTCATAGTCGACTGGCCGGGCTACAGCGACGCGCCAGAGCGCCTGAGAGCGGAGGAGAAGGTCAAGGCGATGGTCGAAAGCAGGGGTGGTGTGTTCAACGCCAACCCCTTCAGCATGACTGCGTTCGGTGGCAACCGGATCATCGCCCATCCACTCGGCGGTTGCGCGATGGGTGAAACGGTGGAGCAGGGTGTCGTGGCCCCGGACGGGCGGGTGTTCGATCCAACAAAAGGGCCGAAAGGCGTTTACGATGGGCTCTATGTGTGCGATGGGGCTGCGGTTCCCTCGGCGATCGGCGTCAGCCCGCTCCTGACGATTACGGCCCTTGCAGAGCGCGCGATGATTTTAGCGGCGGAGCACCTTCAGAGGAAACTCGACGTCAACGCGACACCCTCTCGCCCGGCGCGGGATGCCGCGATGTAGGACGAGCTCGCCATCGGATCTATGTCGCTTACGTCAAGCGAGCAGGTTGGCTCAATATCAACGGATTGCGGAAGTCGACAAAATAGCCAGCGCCGATGCGGACATTGTCGTTGCCCCTGGGAGAGCTTGGCCTAATCCCCGAAACATCATGGTTGAATAAAGTCGAAGGGATTGGATGGCGCCGTCTAGCTTGCGAAAATTTCATCAGACCAGCATCGCCTTAGCCTAGGATCTCATCGGGCGGACGACGCGCGGCGGCATCGCCGAGGCACGCGGACACTGCACTACCGTGGAACATCCCGACTGGATGATCACGCAAATTGTTGACCTTCTTAGCAGAAGCGAACGATTAACGCGTCGAGGCTTGTCGCCAGACAGTAAGCAGGGATTTCGGACATGCAGATAGAGAATCCACAGCGGCGCGTGCTTGGCGGTCTGTTGCGCTCAGCCGCGGAAAGACACGGGGACCGCACGTTCCTCGAATTTGCCAATGCCACGTGGACATTCAGCGAAGTCGACCGTGCAGCGAACAGAGTTGCGAACGGTCTCGTTGAACTCAGGGCCGGCCGCGGCGCCAAGGTCGCCATCATGGCTCATAATTCCCTGGCTTTCATCGAGGCCTGGCTCGGCGCGGCTCGCGCAGGTGCCGTATATGTCCCGATCAATACCGATTATAAGGGAGATATTCTTGGCTATCAGCTCGCCAAGGCGGACACCACACACATTGTAATCGATCCAACTTTGTTAGATCGCCTCGATGCCGTCGCCGGCAGTTTGCCACGGCTCAGACACGTCATCCTTACATCCGCCACGCCCGCTGCTCCACGGGCCATCAGCAGCGGTGCGGTCGTCACCACACTTTCGGATCTGATGCAGGCGCCCGATCGCGACCCGCGAGTGGAGGTGATGTCGTGGGATCCAGTTGCCATCAGCTTCACTTCCGGGACGACGGGGCCATCGAAGGGCGTCCTTGCAAGTCACACCCATGTCATCACCTTTGCGCGTGATTGGATCCGGGCGGTCGAGTTCGTCGAAGGGCAGTCGATCTATTCCTGCATGCCATTGTTCCACGCCGTTGCTTCCTGGCTCGGCGTCGTGCCTGCGATCATGATGGGCGGTCGTATTGCGATTGCCCCGCGGTTTTCAGCCTCTGGCTTTTGGGCCGACGTACGCCGTTTCCGTGCGGACGTGGCGCACGGCATCTTCTCCATGGTGCCAATTTTGATGAAGCAACCACCGCAGTCTGACGATGCCAATCAACCAGCGCGCCGCTTCTATTTCGCCAAGGTGGACGAAGCATTCGAGCGCCGCTTCAACTGCCGCATCGTAGAGGTCTATGGTGCCACCGAAACGGGCGTTGTCACTATGACGCCGGAAGGTGAGCACCGCCGCGTCGGCTCATGTGGAAAGCCTAACACCGAAACCTTTGATGTGATCATAGCCAATGACCGGGACGAGCAAGTCGCGCCGGGCGAAGTTGGTGAGATCCTGGTGCGGCCGAAACGGCCCTACGCAATGCTGACCGCCTACTACAACGATCCGGCGGCGACGGCAGAGGCGTTCCGGAATCTATGGTTCCATACGGGCGACAATGCGCGAGCAGACTCGGAAGGTTACCTTTATTTCGTCGATCGGAGGAAGGATGCTATTCGCAGACGTGGCGAAAACATTTCCTCTGCAGAGGTCGAAGCGGTTCTTAACCGCCATCCGGGGGTGCTCGAGACTGCAGTCATCGCAGTGCCCTCGGAGCTCGGCGAAGACGACGTCAAGGCCGTCGTGGTTTTGAAACACGGTTCCATGGTAACCGCCGAAGAGCTTTGGGCTTTTTCCGACGAGCACATGCCCCGTTTCTGGGTGCCTCGCTACGTCGAGTTTAGGAGGGAGATGCCGAAGACGCCGAGCCAGAAGATCCAGAAATATCTGCTGCGCCATGACGACAGCATTGGCGAGGTCTTCGACCGACAAAAGCCCAGGAAGTCGCCGGAAGCTTGACATTCGGTCGCAGTCGCAGGTCGATCATGACCTTTTGCATTGTCCAATCGGCTGGCTTTCTTGCGCCAAAGTATGTGATTGCTGGGCCGGCCAGTCGTATTCGCCGCCTGATCGGTTACCGACAACCAGATGCGCCAGGAGCAGGAGCGCCCTCCGACACATAGGGCGGCCGCGTTTTGGCGTTGCGCGGGCTGAGCACGTATTTGGGGACCTCTCCGCGCCGGCTGCCGCGCTCGCGCTGTTGCGTCCGGTTGTAGGAAACTGGCAATGGCCGGACCGGCAGGCGCGTAGAAGGGTCAGCGTTTCAGCGCTTGCTTTCCGAGCCGGCCGCGGGGCCGTTCCCTCCAGTGGTGGAGGGGCTTCACTTCAGACCTGGGGGTTGCGCCCGCCCGACGTGTGGGCTGAACGCCGCAATCGCAGCCGAATCTCTCCGGACTTCGCCGTTTTGTGTCGAAAAGTTACACCCTTAGATTGCGAATCAGTTTAGGCACTCATGCAGTGAAGTGTTCCACTTACGATTCGCAAAGTGGGTGGCGGCTCCTCGGTCGGCGCCTACCTTATGAATTCGTCCCTAAAAGGAGGACGATGATGGCACGTTGGATCACAGCGTTTGCATGCGTGATTACCCTGTCTCTCACGTTGCCCCTTGGCAATGCGGCTGAAGCTGACGGCGTGGCCCGCCCTGTTGCTCGCCACATGAAATGCACCGCGCCTGCGATGTTTTTCGTGCGAACTCCGACAACATGGGTGTGCAAGGTCGGGCAGAAATGCTGCTACGATCGGCTTCTTCGCAAGGGCGCCTGCCTCGGAGCGGCAGATCGTTGTATCTGATTGCGCAAGGCAGAACGCCGGCTAGTGAGCGGTAAAGATACTTTCCGCAAGTCTGGACACTTATTGACCGACCTATAACAGGTCGGTCTTCTCTTTGGTGCGCCCGGCATGGGCATCAACCTGGAGGTGAAAGTTCTCGGGCAAGCTGGTCACAGCGAGCGAAGCGAAGCGCAGAGCGTCGGACCGCGAGGACGGCGTGAATGAAGCGTGGAGCGAAACTGCGGCCCCGACGAACAGGAACCGGATAGTGGCGGCGCCTGGCGGCCACGTCTCCAAGTCTCCGCGCCAGCTGATTGCTCTCGGTCACGACCGAACACCCCTTCCCGGGCATCGCACCTCCCTCCCCGTTGGAAAGTGTACCCACGTGTCCGGTACCAGCGGTCACCGATGTCTCGGGGCGCGCCCTACCATGAGTTATTGCCTGGCGAGGTTCGGCGCAAAATGGTGTCGGAAACCTGAGCGGGATGCACGAGCCCTTCTCAGCCGGACCTTGGCTGCAAGGGAATCCAGCCGCCGCGGAACGGTAGCGGCGCGGCCGGCAGCTCCATCGCGAATAGGCAAAGCGCAAAGACGTCGGCTCTTGCCGCGTGGCCAGATCGGCTGCTTCTCCCCCGGTCGGATGGACCGGCATTTAGATCTTATCACTCGGGCGAAGACCAGGCATTCTGCTAGCCCGGCTATGCGCTGGCCGCGGATAAGTTCAGTCGCTAGTTGCAGGGAAGAGCGCCATGCCGAAGATCGACGTGACCACCGTGCCAAAACGCAAGGGTACGTTCTATCCGCCGCAATTCAACGCACCTTGTGCCGAGCGTGTGCGGCAGCGGCTAGGCGACGCCGGCGGGCTCACGGATTTCGGGGTCAACCTCATGCGCCTGCCGCCAGGCAGTTGGTCGAGCCAGCGCCACTGGCATTCGGACGAAGACGAGTTCGTCTATGTGCTCGAAGGCGAGCTCACGCTGATCGAAGACAGCGGCGAGACTGTGTTGCGCGCAGGCGATTGTGCTGCCTTCGCGAAAGGTTCTGGCAACGGCCATCACATGATTAACAAATCTGACGCGATTGCGGTCTATCTCGAGGTTGGCTCGCGCTCGCCCAGCGACGTTACTGTCTGTTCCGACATCGACATGATGAGCACCAACGCGGATGGCCGCTTCGTGCACAAGGATGGTACGCCCTATGCCGACCCCTAGGAGGCTCGGCCTCCTCCTTCGTCAATAAGCAGACGAGCTTTTGCGCAACAATCCTATTGGCCAGGTGCAAAGCGTGGCTGCTCGTTGAGTCTTCCAAGGCGACAACGGGTATTCGAGCTCCGCACCCGCCTTGGGGGCCGCCCTCAGAAAAGCCGTTGACGATCTCTCGCCGGACATAGGATGCTCGTGCTTCGAGGAACGCACATGGAGTAACCGTTCATGGGCAACTGCATTGTCGTCGTCCAGTTCGATCTGCCGAAACGAACCGAGGAGCAAGCCGTTAAGGGTGGTACCTCGACAGCTCCCATCTACCGCGGTCTCGCCGCGCGGGGTCTCATTCGAAAAGACTACCTCAACGGCGATGCCGGGACCGGCGGTGTCTATCTCTGGGATAGCCGCGCTTCCGCGGAGGCGTGGTTCACCGAGGAGCGCATCGTCGACTTAACCAAGCGCTTCGGCGTCCGACCCAGGCTCACATGGTATGACACCTATGTCACGGTCGATAATTTGAAGGGCGAGACGCGGGTCAACGGCAACGCGCTTGCCGAAGCGCGCTGAACAGACGTGCATCGAGGTCCAGACCGCCTCGGCTTGCGGGCGCCAACACTGCTGACGCACACAGGAGATCCATAACCTCCGTCCTTGGCCGCGGATGTCGACTATCATGACGAATTTTCAAGAAGAAGACGTGGTTGGTCTTCGCGCCAGCGACACGAATAACCGCACGGGGCACACCCCGGCCACTGTCAGCTGCGCCGTCCGGTGTTCTGAAAACTTTGATCATGCCGGCGAGACGGCCAGCATACCTCATCGTAATCCGGAATGACGAGAGACGTCCGCTCTTGCCACGGCCGGCAGCTTTGACGGTGCGGAGGTCGCATCGGCTCAGAGTGGCGCTAAGAATGTGCTGCTGAGTCCGGCGCAGGTCGTGCCGAAAGGCGATCGATCCGAGGACTGCAGGCGCTGTCGCTCGCGGACGATTTCCGGAGTACCTTCGCTTGCGGCGTCATCTGGAGGCAGCCATGCCAGCCCGTATCATCGGTATGATAGGTGTCACCCCACCGAAGCAGGACTCGACTTTGCTTGTCATCGAGGGTGAGATTTCTCCCCGGTTTGTCGTGGAGTTTGCCCAAGCCCACGAGGCGGCGGGATTCGACATGGCCCTTGTTGGCTATTCATCGTCCTCCGCTGAGGGCTTTCTCGTGGCGCTGCACGCGGCGGGTCAAACCGAGCGGATGTCATATCTTGTTGCGCACCGGCCGGGATTCGTCGCGCCCACCCTATTTGCCCGCAAGGTCGCGACCTTTGATCAGCTGACCCACGGCCGCGTCGCGCTCCACATTATCACTGGGAAGACTGACGCCGAACAGGAGGGCGACGGCGACTTCACGCCCAAGGCGGAGCGCTATCAGCGGGCGCAGGAATATCTGCACCTCATGAAACGCACTTGGGTCGCCGACAGGCCTTTCGATTTTGAAGGTCGCTTCTATCGGGTCCGCGGCGCTCATTCTGACGTGCGTCCGCTGCAGAATCCGCATCCACTGATCATGTTTGGCGGCGCATCTGAGGGTGCACTTGAAATGGGCTCAGCCGAGTGTGACGTGTTCGCCATCTACGCCGAGCCGCGTGCAACCACTGCAGAGCGCATTGCCGCATTCCGAGCACGTGCCGCAAAACACAATCGCACCATCGGCTTCAATATGTCCGTCCGCCCGATTATTGCCACGACGGAAGGGGCGGCGTGGGATAAGGCGAACCGCATCCTCGCCGGCATGACGGGTAAGCTCGGCTGGGCCCGGCAGGAAAGCGCCCGCGCGCCCGTCGATAATGCGGGCCGCCGGCAGTTCGCCTTCGCGCAGGAGAAGGACGTTCACGATGAGCGGCTCTGGATGGGCATTACTAAAGCCACCGGCGCGCTCGGTAATACCTCCTGCCTCGTGGGTACCGCAGAGCAGGTGGCAGATGCGATCCTCCGTTACTACCGCCTCGGCATCGCGTCATTTTTAGTTCGCGGCTTTGATCCTGTTGCGGACACGATGGAGTTCGGTCGCGAATTGATCCCACGCATCAAAGCTGGCGCGATCGAGATCGACAAGCGGGTCACGCTGGCGGCGCCGACTTGATGAGGCACTGGTTGAACTCCTCACTGAACGTTTCCGTTGGACCAGTCATCTTCATCGTCCGACGCACGCGATCGCACCACTGCGAGCAGGTTGCCAAGACGTGGTGAGCCCCTGAACTTGGCGCTGGTGCCTCCGCCAAACGACGTCGACCTTTATTGAGGCTGCCTCTTTTTGCGCGCCCGCAGGTCAACGATTCCCGGCACGGAGCGAGGATCGACATTGCTGGAGTAAATCGTGTGCTTCTGGATCTTCTGCGTTCCCGTGGTTGGAAGGCTCTCCACAATATGGATCCAGCCAGGTGCCTTGTAGTAGGCGAGGCGCTCATAACAGTGCTGGAACAGCGCATCGGCCGCATCCTTGGTTGCCAATGGACGCTTCAGCACAACGCAGGCCAGCACCTCCTCCTCCCGCAACTCATCCTTCACCGCCATCACTGCCACTTGCTGCACGTCCGGGTGCGTAAGCATCACGGCCTCGATCTCGGCGGCGGCGATGTTCTCTCCTGAGCGACGTATGATGTTCTTCTTGCGGTCAACGAAATGCAGCATGCCGTCTGGGGCGCGCACTACAATGTCCCCGGTGTGGAACCAGGCGCCGTGCCAGGCCGCTTCCGTTGCACTTTCGTCCTTTAAGTAGCCTGAAAAGCAACCTCGCCGCGGCGTCGCCTCCGAGTGCCGCACGAGCATCTCGCCGGGTTGGCCGTCTACCGCATCGCGGCCCTCTTCGTCGATGACGCGCACCTCAATCCCAGGCACCGCGCGTCCGAACGCGCGCGTTCCAACCTGCCGCGGCTCGAAGTTGTCCGCCAGCACGCGCACCATTTCGGTCATACCCCACAGTTCGATGAGCGGGAAACCAAAACGATCCTCGAATAGCTGGTGCAGCTGCGGTTCGATCCCCGCGCCTACACCAAAGCGCACGCAGTGGCGCCTTTCACGCGCGTGCGACGGCTGCGCGAGAAGCAACGGTGCGATCACGCCGAGATAGTGGACGATCGTCGCTTGGCTCTCAGCGATTTCGGCCCACCACCGCTGCGGATGGAAGCGGTCGGGCTGGACCTGGCAGTTGCCCGTCCAGATGGCGCCCATGAGGGAAACGACCCCGGCATTGGCGTGATAAAGCGGCAGCGGATTGTAAATGCGCTCCTCTCCTTTCCGGAAGCTCGCCAAACCGCCCAGCGAGGCGTACCAGGCGCCGGATGCCACCTCGTAGCCATGCGAGAGAATGCAGCCCTTCGGTCGCCCGGTGGTGCCGGACGTGTAGAGAACGCTGGCGGGGGTTTCCGGCTGGGGTAGGCCCGTGCGCGCTGGGCGTGGGGCACTCCCAAGTGCCCCTGCCGCGAAGGCCTCTTTCGCCAATATTGGTGGTCGATGGGCGCTGCGTGCAACGGCATCGCGCAGCTGAACCTCGCGTGTACCAAGGGTGAGCACGAGGTCTGGCTCACTGTGCTCGAGGAGGTAAGCCGTCTCATCGGCGCGGTAGTCCGGATTAATCGGTATGCAACACACACCAATCGAATTCAGGGCCAGCTTGTGGAGGATATGCTCGGGACGATTTTCCAGCAGGATGGCGACGCGGTGTCCAAGGCCATAGCCGGCACTTCTGTAGATGCCGACGAGATCCGAGACAAGGCGGTCTGCTTGACGATAGGAGATCTCGAATCCCTCCGGCAAATAGTCCCGCTTGTCGTTTGCCGGTACGGCAAGGAATGGTCGCTCGCCATGGGAGGAAACGGCTGAGGCGAATACGGCTCCGATCGTGAGTCCATCCTGCACCTCGCTCACGATTCCCTCCCGTGAAAAAGATGGCCCCGAACCTTATTCCAGCGTGCAGCTTGGGTAGGGTATGCTGACCCGTCAGGTCCAAGAATGGCTGTAACCAGCCTGCTTGTAGCAGGTACCATTGCGAGTAGAAGGCCATCAAATCGGTGCCGGGTGCAAGCGTAAAGAAATACCAGACGCGGTCGATCAATGGCGGTCTCAAGCATACACTCATCTTTGATGTGTCCGGGGGGCTACGCGCAGAGCGTGTCCGTGCCCTATTGCTGAAACGGTTCCAAGGAGAGGAAGTGCGATGAACAGACAGGAATTCGAGACACGTCTCAGAGAAGACGGGTACACGGAGATTGAGGTAAAGTCGTTGCAGCCTCGCCCCGCGAATGATGAGCATGGACATCCTTTTGCGGTACGCGGCTTGGTGCTGTCGGGTACCTTTACCGTAACATTACGCGATATGACGCAAACCTATCGTGCTGGTGAGGTTTTTTCAGTCGCGGCTGGTCAGGACCACTCGGAGGAAATCGGTCCTGACGGTGCGGAAGTCATTGTAGGACGCAAGTACTAGCGACGGAGCCCGCGACCGGTTAGCCCGAACGGCATTCACGCCTGGGGAGCGAAAAAGCTGTTGGCACCGACCACCGCCGAGAACTGGGCAGGCTCGCAACTGGCTTTGTTCGCAAGCGCACGTTTATGGGCCGATGCTTGACGTTGGCGATGGCTCGCACTTCGCGGTTTGGATGCTTTGCCGTGGTCTCGGCAAGTGAAACGCGAAGGGGTGAAGTTGCAGGGTCACGAACCCTTTAGCGTTAGGTCTTCGTAAGGCGCGGTGTACGGGAAACCCGCAATGCGACCGAAGCCCGACTCGCCCACCCGCGGACCAACGGCATTGATGAAGGCGAGTTGCCAGATCGGCGCGTAGATCGTCCTTTCGTGCACCATTTGCTGCATCTTGTGCAGAATAGCCTCCCGCTTGGCGCGATCGAGCTCAACCGCCTGCTCACGGTAGAGCACATCGATGTCAGGGTAGGTTCCATAGACAAACACGCCGCCCGTAACAACCTGCGCCTCTAGGCGGGTGGCGGCGTTACCGAAGGCGCCAGGCCCTGCCTGAACAATATTTTTGAGGGTCTTTTCGGTGTAGGCCTTGAGGAAGGCAACGCGCTCAATCGGTCGGAGACGGGACCGGATGCCAACGACGCGAAGACCGTCCACCACGGCCTCGCCGACATTGGCGTAAGAGGAGTCACAATTATAGTCGCCGGCGTCAAATCCTTTGGGATATCCCGCTTCGGCAAGCAGCTGCTTCGCCTTGTCAGGATTATAGATCGGCGCTGGAGGCTGCCAAAAGAATTCGAAATTGTCAGGAATGATGGGATTGCCACTGATCAGGGAATAGCCGAGGGTGAGCGCATCATTGATCCCTTTGCGGTCGATTGCCAGGCTCGCCGCGCGGCGGACGCGTTCGTCATGCCAGGGAGACTTCGCATCCCATTGATCGGGAAAATAGAGGCAGAAGGGTGCCTGGACGACGGCCGGCTTCAGGGCAAGCCCAGGTGTCTGCTGCACTCCCGCCGCCAATTCGCCGCGGATGGAATAGGCGATATCAATTTCGCCCCGCTTGAGGGCTGCCAGGCGCGTGCTCTCGTCGGGAATGACCTTGAAGATGAGACGCTTCACATTTGGCGATTTGCGCCAATACTGGTCGAAGGCCTCCAAGATTAGTTCAACACCGGGCGTGAAGGACACAAACTTGTAAGGTCCAGCGCCAATCGGCGCCTTCTTGAAGCCGTCTTCGCCGACCTTCTCGACGTATTTGCGGGGGACGATCCAGCCGGCCGCCGACGCGCTCGCATAGAAGGTAAGAAAGTCGGGCCATGGCTGCTTGAGTTTGAAGCGGATATGCCGGGAATCCGACACCTCAATTGCAGCGACGCGGTCCTTTAGCAGGTCGCGCGCAGCGCCATGGTAGCGCTCGAATGAATACCTTACATCGTCCGCAGTGACGGGATCGCCGTTGTGGAAGCTTGCACCCTGGCGCAGCACAAAATCGTAGCTGAGGCCGTCGGCGGAGGTCGACCAACTCTCGGCGAGGCTTGGCGCCGAGGCTTGGCCCGGCATGGGCTTCACCATCGCGTCGTGCAAGGCATAGAGAACCATGAAGGCTGTAATGATGCCGGAGACCTCGGCCGGGTCGAACCACGTTGGAGCAAGCGAGACGTGGACCCCCCATGTCAGCTGACCCTCTTTGGCGGCCGCCGCGACATCCGGCACAGTCGCCGCCGACCCGAGAGCGAGCAGGGCAAGAACGTGCCGGCGGCTCAATGTGGGAGAGGTGCCACTTGCCAGAGCAAGGGGGGCTTCTGCCATTGGCTTCCCTCCCAGGTTGTCACCTAGTGCCGTGTGTACTGCACCCAAACGCCCGGACGACAGGCGGTGGGCAGAAGAATGCGCTGCATCCGCAGAATCGGCAAGGCCCTTGGACACGCTTTGCGGGGGCGTATCCGCATGAATCTGCTCATCACTTTTGGCGACATTCGCAATGTCGGCAGCGGCACGGCTCGAATTCCAAGGCGCTGCTGACGTGTCTAACCTCCACGCTGAAATTGTGCCGATACTCGCCGGCGGCATGATCGCCGCATGGATCGGTGCCGGATCCTGGAGCGAATTCCCAAGGCTCAAGTTATGACTGTCATCGCGGAGTTACGCGCGGTGACCGCCGGTCCTGGCCCTGGAAACTTGTTGCCTGGTGCGAGTTGGCCAACGCTTCCTAAAAGACCTTCTACCCCCAGCGGGCACTGTCGTTGGTGCAGTCAGCAGCCTGCTTGTTGTGTACTCAATTGCGGCGCGAAGCGACCCGGATGCGACGCCGTTTCGCGTCACCACGCGGCTAATTGTTCTTCATGATCTCGCGACGCCGCCGATCCTGTGCGCGGCGGTTTCCTTCATCGCTCATGCCTTCAGCTAGGATGGCGTCGAGCGCTACGGTGCGCTCCTCGATCTGTCGCATGACGCCATCTTGCAGCGCCTTCTTGGACATCGCGTAGGCCGTGTTGCAATCTGACGCGATACACTTCGCCCAATTGATCGAGGTGGCCAGCAAACGTTCTGGCTCGACGACTTGGTGGAAGAAGCCCAACTTCTCGGCCTCCTCAGTCGTATAAAGCAGGCCGCGCAGCGTCGTCAGCGCGCCGACCTGATTGCCAAGGGCATACTTGATGATCTCGACATAAGCGGCAGGCATTGGGATGCCGATCGGCACTTCGTTGAGGCCGAACTTCGCAGGTTTCCTGGCCGCAATACGGAAATCGCAGTCGAGCGCCGTGATCAACCCGCCGGCGATCGCGTGCCCGTTCACCGCTGCAACGGTTGGCCGTGGGTACTGGAAAATGCGAATGTTTGTAGCGCGGTAGTTCCGATACCACTCGCGGATCTTGTTGGGATCGCCACTTTCGAAGATGTTGAAGCTGTATTGGAAATCGATCCCCGCTGAAAAGACATCGCCTTGGCCAGTAAGGACGACCGGGTAAGGGTTGAATTCGCGCTCCAACCTATCGAACGCGTCGTGTAACTCAGCAAAGAAGCTATCGTTCTGAACGTTGAGCTTGTTGGTGTTCATGGTAACGACCGCGCAGTCGTCCATGAGTTCGATACCCCATGCCACGGCGTGGTCCTTCCGGTCGAGCCGAAGTCGTCGAAGGACCTTAGCACTAACTGCGCCGCCCCGACGACAGGGAGATCAAATTGAGTACAGGACCTAATCAGCATCCCAATCGTGCTGACTGGGCTGGGCGTCACTGGCTCACGATGCCTTGCGCTTGACCTTGGCTGCAATTTTAGCTGTATCGACCCTTAAGCTCTGGTCGACGCACCCTACCCAGAGTCGGAAATTACCTGGGTGAATTTTCGGAACTACGGAGTTTCCTGGGCTACATTTAGCAAGCTCGGGAACACCCGCTACACCGACCAACTGGAACAGATCGCCCATGGCTCATCGGGGCGACTCGCAGCCGAGCAAGCCTATTTCAAAAATGCTGCAACCTCTGTGATGCACGTCACAGTCGATCAATTAGGTACCTGTTATGTTGACGGCTTAGCGACGCTTCCGAATGTAACGGATATTCCAGACCATACACGGCACCATTCAAACGCTGCGCATGACGTTTTTGCGCGAAGCATAAGCAGAAGCGGGCCAAACATAGGCTGTGATGTTGGTACCTCGTCGAAGGTCCAGCGTCACAGAGAAGCGATGGGCCTAGATCAAATAGGCATTACTCTCAGCGGTGTTATCGCGGTCTGGCTTACGCAAGACAAGCGTGCCGCTCGGCGACGCTGGGCATGTATCTTCGGGATGCTTGCCCAACCTTTTTGGTTCTACGCGGCGTGGAGAGCAGAACAATGGGGTATTTTTGCTATGTGCACGCTCTACTCTTACGCATGGGCAAGAGGTCTCTGGATCCATTGGATCAGCCAGTACTCTCACGTTTTGGGCGTTAGGTTCAGGCAACGCGCGTGTGGCTGATATCCACTATTACCACCTTCGGTCTGTGCTCGCGGCGCAGTCGTTGGCAACCTGCCATGGCGCTGCTCCGATCTTTGCATTGAAAAGAATGGAGGCAGATGAGACGAAGCTGGCAACGGTCAGCTGAGCGACGGCCCCGGGTATTAGGTCAATAGCCTCGCCAACATCGAGAGGATCGAACCTATAGTTTTACCAAAGCTACTCAAAATACCCTGCAAGTTGCTGTAGAGTTGCCAGCCGGCGGTCGCCGCGGGCACGGCAAGTCGCACTGCGAGGGCCTTTGCCTCAGTGCGTCCCAAATCAAGCTGCAGGTGCTCGAGGCGCCAGGCGTGCATCAGTGCGACGAGCTCGTCCAGTCGCTCCTCAACGCTGCGCGCTGGCGTGTGGGTGCCACCCACGTACATATTTTCTACCGCCGGCGGTGGAGAGGAGTGCAACCGCAATGCCCCGATCTCCTCGGCGACGGCGCACCTCACTTTCGCATTGAGCAGCAACCACAACGGTATAAAACCGACAACCAGCAACACACCGGTTACGCCGAGACCCAAGAAATCGGATAGAGCACCACCCGCATACCAAATGTACAATCCCGTAATGCCGGCAAAGACCAGCACAATGGTGGCACCTTGCGAGCATATCTGCAGGAAGGGGAGATAGAGTTTCTCCTGCACGACCTTTGCGATGGGAAAACGAAAGCGGTACGTGCGAAGTGCGCGGTAACTTAAGGCCAGAAAACCTGCAAGCGCCACCCAGATGAGCGCATTGACCAGCCATTCGGCACACCAGAGGCCCCACATCACGTAGTCGATGACGTAGAGTGTCTGATCCTCGCTGAGCTTCTCGTAGCGATCACTTACCAGATAGCGGTAGTCCAACACGCAGAAGGGCACAGCGATGGCTACTGCCAAAGCTATTCCCCGCAGGCCAAGGATCGAGCGAAGCTGGTTGCCGATCGTTTCGGTGGGCATCTCGAGTAGGAGGGCGCCCGCCACGTAGTTGCGCACGAACAGGCGAACGAACAGGCGTAATGCGATAAGGTGCGCTGCCAGGTAAGGAGGCTGCACGTGCCATTCTAAAGACTCCTGGAACCGCCGCACGCTCGGCGCCAGCGCCAAACCTAACAACCAGCAACTCATGGAAAGCGCTACGACGAGGAAATAGAATACCCAGGGACTCCTCGACAGAACACGGTCAACCGGGGTTGTGAAGCCATTCCCTAGGCCCGCAGCGGACGTGGCAACTGGTTGCTCAGAACGCGACGCCTGCGCTGCGAACTTCCTCTGCAGACGCCTGTGGCGACCGATCAATGCGAGCAGTGCAAGGAACAGGACAATCGAAGTGCACGACGCCGCAATGCCAAATGCTGGATCGCCGGCAGCTCGAAGCATACGTTCGATGAGGGCCGCGCTTTCCGCAGGCCAATGCATCCGCTTTCCCTCGCCCAACCCCGATTGAAGTATGCCATTGAAAGATGAGCCCGGGTCAACTCTTTGGTGAATGATCTTGCGCTGTGTGGAACCGCGGTTGGGCGCGGTTGGCAACCGACAAAGGCCGGGCGGTTTTTGCGTCCGATAATCGTCACAAAGATCTGACCGTCACCCAGCAGCAACACCAGCTATAGATCCACCAGCTTAAGCTAGCGAACGAGCGGGCTTTACCGTTTTGCCTATGTCACCATGGCAGCGGCTGCCATTTGCAAAGCTTTCGGCAGCCTGACGCAAGTGGCCCCGGTAACGTTCGTACGTTATCGGGGCCTGCGGCGAATGCTGGGTCCGATTTGGAACCGGCGTCGCCGGGGTTATCGCGAGCTCGATCTAGGTCACAGCGCGGGCCGCCGAGCATCGGTTTCCCACTGCATCCCGCCGCCCCTTCGGTCGATACCGCGCCTGTGAAGGGACGCTGTGGGGAGGCCGAACGCAGGAGGAACGCGCTCTGGCCAATGGCGACGGCGGCGCGAATCTCCCTGGCATTCGCCGGCGCTGCCATGTTCAAGACAGGCCTTTCAACGCGTTCAAGGGCGCTCCGGAGGCTCTGAACAGTAAGCAGTTTTTCGAAATAATCGATGGGGTCTACTGCAGCCGCGCGGCGGCTAGTATGCGCATCGTGATTGGCAGTAACAAGACGCTCGGATGCCGAACCGTGAAAGGCGACCCGGAACGTTCAGATGCGACGACACCGGCATTGAACAAATTGTGCGGGCATCTTCCCTCGCATCTGGGCGGTGTGGAACGGTGAGCGCGTACGCAAGAGGTCAATGGAATTCTGAGTGGACCAACGGCGGTTGCGCCCGCGACGCGTTCAGCGTTCTGGCCACAGGTGACGTGCGCGAGCAGGACGCGTCGCTGCACGACCAGGCGACTCCAACGCGCAAGCCTACTTGGGCACGAAGGCTGCCGACCTGCATTGTGCCGTGCAAAGCGTAGTTTCGATCAGGTCGCATCCTGAGGCAGGTGTCGAAGGATGTCATCGCGCATGACCGCGACTTGTTACGCACGGTTTTGGCAGACACGTTTGACTGGAACTCGATCGTGCTCAGCGCGACGGGCGGGCCCGTACATTTTAATGCTGCCGGGAACACATCCGAAATTCGTTGGTTAGCTTTGCATAAGACAAAGGAGCTCCGAACATGAGACTTATAATCGCTGGGTTGCTGCTCGGCGTGAGCGCAGCCGTTGCAGTGGCCCAAACCAGTACGAGCCCGGGCACGTCGACCGCGCCGGGATCCACCGACAGCTCGGTAACTGGAACGGCGCCCGGTACGGGGCCAACTGAACGCCCAAAAACGCAAGGCAATGTTCCCCCTACAAGTCCTGGCGGACCGGCAGCAGCGGAGACGAGCGGACCTGATCCCGCGAAGCCGAGGACACCCACGGCGCCCGACAAGCAGGCACCCGCTCCACGCTGATCAGGCACCATCTTAAAGCTCGCGTCAGTCACGTGGGCAGGCGGTCGCCCAATGCGGGTGGCCGTCATGCGGTCTGCGCTGCTCCAATGTTAATTGTCCCCCTAGTCGCTGCCGATCTCAGCAGCCATTGGTCAGCGACGGAGCGGCCGACGAGCGTCCAGAATGCTAGCTTGCCTGCACTCACGAACCCATGGTGGGCCTAGCACCCCCCATTCACGTGGGCCTGTGCGACTCGCACAGGATGCACAAAGGATCTTGCAGACGTGTTGTAGGATTCGGGAAAATTGAGTTGTTCCGGCGTGAGCGCCGTCGATATTGGCTAGGTCCTGACGAGCGACCAAGCCGCGGTAGGCACATTTCTGTTTTGCATGGCGGCGCGCCATCTTCTCATTCGCAAAAAGTGGGCAGTTCGGTTGGGCGTGGCGGCGCAGGTCCGGAACCTCAGTGCGTTTCGGGTCGTACATTGACCTGGTCCCGAACTTTTCGCGGTCAGATCGATATCCTGTGACGTGCGTGAGTTGGCACAATGTCAAGGCCTACGCGGCCTGGCTCTCATCGCAGACTGGTAAGATCTACCGGATGTTGACTAGCAGGTGCAAGCGGTGCGCGCGAAGCGATTGGCCGGTCTGAGTCATGACCGGGCTGTCAAGTACACAGAATATCGGGTCATTTTTCGGTCTGCTTGACCTCCAGGGTCGGAAGCTGGAAGGTGCGGTGCGTTACGGCCGTAGCAGCGGCCGCTGCTGAGTCCCTCGATCGTTGCTCGAACCGACTGCGGGTTGAATGGCTCGCCACGCTCGTTGCAGTAACCCACGTCCTTCAGCCTTGCGCTGATTTCGCGGTAGCTGGCCACAGTTCGGCTGCCGCCGCTGTCACCCAGATGCACCTTGAGGTGGCGCAATCCTCTGTCGTCACCGTTTTAGCCGAGCTGCCAAGCAGCTTGGCATCGCACGCTGCATGCGTGGTCTGCTCAAACGTCGCGATACCAACTAGCGAGGTCCCAGAGGTCATTGTCCCACCCTGATAACGGTGCATGCAGCTTTTTGGAGATAGCCGCAACGCGGGGACGATAGACGACCGGGATCACGGCATGATCACCGCATACCAGATCGTTGAGGCGTATGAACAATGCCGCCCGCTTGACCGGATCGAGCTCACCCTCCGCCGCGCGGAACGTCTCGTCGTATTCTGCGCTCCGCCACCGCGGTTTGTTTCGGCCCTGCCATTTGTTCTCTTTGGCGGCAACTTCCCACGATGTGAACTGCCTCATGAACAGCTCAGGATCGGGTTGCGTCATGGTCGTCTGGTACATCTGGATGTCACAGTAGAAGTGCGAAAAGGTATCGGGATTGGCGACATCAGAGGAGAAGAACACCGATGCCACCACACCCTTCAACTCGACGTCGATCCCCGCTTTTTGGCAGGCCTGCTTCACTATTGCTTGATTCTTCTGTCGTGGTGTGTTGATCGATGTTTGGTAGACGAGCTTCAATTTTTTGCCGTCCTTGGCCCTGATTCCATCGGGCCCCTTCTTCCAGCCAGCGTCCTCAAGCAGTTGGCGCGCCTTATCGATGTTGAACTCCGATTTCGTGTTCTTGGAGCGGAAGCGCTCGGGGTTGTTGAGGAAATTGGCGGTGGCGACGCCTGTGCGTCCGTAGATGTGGTCCTCCACCGACTTGCGGTCGACCAGCATTCCCAATGCCTGTCTGACAGCCGGGTCGGAGAGCAACGGATGCTTGGTCTTGACGCTCGAACGCTCGCCGTCGACCTCGGTCCAGGGGTCGGTGCTGTTGAGCTGGATGTGCTCGATATTGCTGCCTTGCGTTATCTCGATACGCCCCTTACCGCCCTTCTCGAGACGCTGGAGGATCTCGTCTTCGACCTGCATGTTCCAGGCGTAGTCGTACTCGCCGGTCTGAATGACAGTACGTGCGGCCGATACTGCGTCGCCGCCACCCTTCATCTCGACCGCGTCAAAGAACGGCTGGTTGGCGACATGATACTCGGGATTGAGCTCACCCTTGACTAGGTCGCCGGGCTTGAAGTCGACGAAGCGGTATGGGCCGGTGCCAACCGGCTTCAGATTGGCGGCAGCTTCGCGTGATTTTGCGCCCTTGTAGTCACCGAACAGGTGCTTGGGGATGAGCATCCCGCGCGTGCCGACGAAAGCATCGGCCCAGAACGGCGTCGGCTTGGCGAACCGGACTAAGACCGTGTGGTCGTCGACCTTTTGGACCTTGACGTCCTTGTAGCTGCCGATTGTCACCGCGGCGGTATCGGGGTCGGACGCGTACTCCCAGTTAAAGACCAGGTCGTCGGCAGTGAGTGGCTTACCGTCATGCCATTTCACGTCGCGCTTGATCTTCCAAGTGACGGAGAGACCGTCGGGCGCCAAGCCGCCGTTCTCTCGGCTCGGGATCTCGGAAGCGAGCACCGCCTTCAGATCGCCGTCAGCATCCCAAGCAGCGAGCGGCTCGTAGAAAATACGAGAGCCTTCTTGATCCTTAGTGCCGACGGCAAAGTGGGGATTTAGCAATGTCGGGCTCTGCCACCACAACAACTTAAGGGGGCCGCCGCCCCCGCGCTTGGTCGGCTTGTAGACGAATTTGGTCTGCGCCTGTGCTACACCACAATAGCTCAGCATCTGGCCGGCCATCGGCGCGGTCAGGCCTAGCGAAATCATCCTTTGCACGAAGGCCCGACGGGACACTTTGCCCACTTTCACCTTGGCGATGAAATCGCGCAGTGCTTGCTCGTTCATGCTCAGTACCCCTCGGAAAGTGCCCCAGATAGAATTGCCCCCTTGGCCATGCCGCCGCCGCACCCATAAACCTAATTTGGCTTCCGCCGCCTTGAGGAAATGCCGGGAGCATATCAGCTCTCCGATCGCACTTGGAACGGAAAGATGTTTGCGCCGCAACTGTCGTAAGGGTGCCAGGACTGCAATGGGTCTTGTGTCACGAGTAACGCCGGTCCAAACGGCGCTGCGCAACTGTTAGGCCAAGCCACCATAGGTGCGCCGACACGTGCGCTGCAGGAGTTCGGCCGACAGGCCGCAAATTACTTCACGCTGAGGGACGCGGCGCGCTCCCTGCTCCCGAGCTAACCCGGGCTCAGAGCAAGTCGAAGATCTCGATCCCGGCAATCTCCAAAAGCAACACGAGACAGATGATTAATGTCGCGATGCTCACGATGAAAAGGACCAATTCGAGCTTATTCAGCGCAAACATCCAGAGCATCAGCTGAGCCTATCCCCGAGGATAAGGCCACGCCCTAGGGGTTGCCCAGGACGCGGCCCGGCGGGACGGCTGTATGGGTCGGCGGTAGCCAACCGCCCGCAGCAGACATTCATACGAGGGATGGTCTAGCGCTCGATCCCCTAAAGAGGGGATTCGCGCCGCGGCCGCTTCGGCCGTTTCGCCTTCTTGGCATTCTCGGCCTCGACCCTCGCTGTTGCGCCTCACTCAAGTTGGGACGCCACTTTCTCGCCAGGCACGCTAAGGGTGACCATCGAGGCGGAGAAGGTGATGGCCTACAAGCAGGCCGCGGCAACAAGGTGCCAGGAGCTGACCTCCTCATTCGGTTAGGTGGCGACCGAAACCGGCTTCCGCCGGCTACGCCACTGGGGCATTCGGCAAGTGGCATCTGGGTGCAGGGGCGGCTCCCAAACGCCCGAGGCTTCGATGAATGGTATGGGATTCCGCGCACCACCGACGAGTTGATGTTCCCCTCGCAGCCAGGCGCGAAGGCTGCGGGAATTCCATTTATGCACATTATGGAGGGCCGCAAGGGCGAGCAGAGTCGCGAGCTCGTCGTCAACGACCTCGACCAGCGCCGCCGAATCGATGAGCAGATCGTCGGGCGAACGATTGACTTCATGAAACGCGCAGTCCCGGCGGGCAAGCCATTCTACGCCTATGTCCCCTTCACGCTGGTCCACGTGCCGGCGTTGCCCAACTCCTCGTTCGCGGGCAAGACCGGTAATGGAGACTTTGCCGATTGCCTCGCGGAAATGGATGCCAACGTCGGAAAATTACTCGACGCTGTCGACCAACTTCAGATCCGCGATAACGCCATTGTAGTCTTCACCAGCGACAATGGCCCTGACTCCACCTTCCCATCGCAGGGCACATCGGGTCCGTGGCGTGGCTACTACTTCACCCACATGGAAGGCTCGCTCCAATCATCATTCGTTGGCCTAACCGCGTCCCGGCTGGTCGTGTCAGCAACGAGATTGTGCACTCCGTCGACGCGTTCACGACGTTTGCCAGGATCGCGGTTGCGGCCGTGCCGCAGGACCGCCCCATTGATGGGGTGGACCAGAGCGAGTTCCTGCTGGGACGGTCCGAGACTTCTGCGCGGGAGGGCTTCCCGGTTTTCGTCGCCGACCGGATGGAAGCGGTCAAGTGGAAGAACTGGAAGATGGCCTTCTACGAACAGGAACGGGACTGGTGCGCGCCACCCACAAAGCTCGGCGTGCCGAAGATTTTTGATTTGATCAGCGACCCGAAAGAAGAGTACGGAGCCACACTGATGCCGAACGCATGGGTCGGCGGACCCATGATGAAGATCGTGGCGGAGTTCGAACAAAGCTTGAAGCGGTATCCAGCAATCGCGCCCGGCACGCCTGATCCCTACACGCCGCCGCACTAGGCGCAGGTGGTCCGAGCCGCACGGCCAACCGTCCGCAGAGCGCAACGCGAGGCTTGACCGAATCAATCTATAAGGTTGCCCCGACGCAGCTCGCAGCCATCGGTAGCGACGGGCGCCGGTATGACCAAACTAGGTTTGCCCCTTTTCGCGGCCGGCTTTCTCTTGGCGGCAGGATCAGCGGCGAAGGCAGCAGAGGGTGCGATCGGCACTTATGGGCTCGGCAGCAACGGGTTCAGCGCGGGAGTCACGCCGCCAGCCGGTACCTACGTGTCCACTGCCGTTGGGTTCTACCACGCCGACATCGGCGGGTCGCTCCCGTTCCACGGCATCGTCCGCAACGCGGGCCTCAAGATGGATTTCTTCACGAGCGCCCTCGCCGTCCTTTACGTGCCTGAAAGAAGGTTTTCGGCGGTAATTTCGGGATGTCAGTGAGCGTGCCGGTCGGCCACGTCGATCTTGAAGCCGCCATCGGCATAGGCGGCGCATCCATCGCGCGCGAGGTCAGCGGTTGGGGTCTCGGCGATATCGTTCCCCGCATGCAGCTCGGCTGGCAGAACGGGGATCTCGCCTACACGCTCTGGCTGCAAGCCGTCACACCGACGGGCCGGTATGATCCTGGCTTCTCCCCAATCATCGGGCTCAATCGTCCTGGGATTGATACCGGCATCGCATTCACGTGGACCGACACGAAGTGGAGCATGCTCCAGTTTAACACGGCGTTCGGCTTCACTTTCAACTTCGAAAACCAGGCGACCGACTACAGGACAGGTAACGAGTTTCATTTTGAGTGGGCCATCGGCCGCGAGTTCGGCAAGGGACTAATTTTGGGTGTCGTTGGCTACGACTACCGACAGGTAACAGGAGATTCCGGGCCCGGGGCTACTCTGGGTCCATTCAAAAGCCACGTAGATGCCATCGGTCCTGCCCTGAACTACACGACTATGGTTGGCAAGACGCCGGTCATTTTCGATTTGCGTCATTACGAGGAGTTCAATGCCAAACATCGCTTTGAGGGCAATCAGACCATTGGGTCTGTGACTGTGCGCTTCTAACCAGTCAAACAATGGCGCCTGAGCTGCCGACAGCCCCAAGCGGTCACGAATCCGCATCGGTCCTGTCCGCAAACACACGAATTCACGGCCTCGTCACTTCAACCGGAATGTGCGTACTTGACGCATTCGGTCGCGGCGAACAAACCCTATCTGCTGCCTAAGGTGCGAGGAGGCAGAGCCGTGCAAGCCCTTCTCTCTGCCAATCCAAAGCAAAGGAACACGTCGATGATCATACGGAGCAGAACGAGTATTCTCGCCGCCGCAGCCATGCTCAGCGTGACCGTTGCGACGCAAGTCAGTGCGAGCGAAGCGCCCTACAAGGTGCGGACGGAGAACCAAGGCGGACAGAGCTGTTCGCCGGAGTTTACAAACTGCAAGCCCACGGTTGTGGCTGCAGCGAAGGAGGACGACTGGACCGCGTGGGGCGGAGCTATGCGCGGAATAGAAAAGTAGTCGCTCCATCATGGTCGGCAGCAGAAACGTCGTTCCCAGGGCCGCGCGCAGAAGCTCCGAAGTGATCGCCAGCCGTGTGCCGGCGCTCGTCAGCAACCTCACCCGTTAGACGCTTGCCCGAAGGTGCTGCTGCTGCAGCGGTGCACGCACGAGGAGCGGCAACAATCCGGATTGCTAAAGGGCGAGGAGCGGCGGCCTACGGCAGCCAGCTCCAGCACCCGTTTGCAGTCCCGCACCTGCAGACACTCTGCTGACGCCGCTGACGACCGTTGCTGAGCGCCAAGTGAGATTGTCGAGGCCGCGCCAGGGAAATGGATCCGGCACGCCTCCACACGAGGTCGATTGCATCATGGTCAAGCTTACGCTTTAATGTCAGTCGGCTGAGAGAAGTCATACCCCGCTAGACTTGCCTCAGCCTTGTGTGGGCTCCTAGCCCTCTGGGAGCCCTCCTTTTTCCACAGCCCCAACCGCGCAACTCCCGGGTACTCCTGAGGAAACGCTCGCGAACCGTCGGCTTTGTCGCGAAGCCTCGGTTACATGCTGGCGGCAGGGCAAGGTAGGGAACGAGAGCCTGATTGCAAGGCGCTCCGTCTTCAGCGCGGCGTCGCTCGCCTCATAGCATCCGACGCGAGATCGGAACTCGCACGGCCAAGACCTTGTCGATGCGGCGCCCATCGAGATCAACGACCTCGAAGCGCCAGCCTGATACCTCGACTGCTTCACCCGTTTCCGGCAAGTGGCGTAAATGGGCGAGAACGAAGCCGGCCACCGTTTGATAATCACGCTTAGCATGCAAGGTGATGCCCAGCTCGTCCGCCATTTCGTCGGCCGCCATCGATCCGGAGAGGAGCCAAGATCCGTCGTCGCGCGGGATGGCTTGTGGCTCCCCCTCGCCCACATCCGAGCGGAATACCCCGGCAATGGTTTCGAGGATGTCGGCCGGCGTGACGACACCCTCGAAGTGGCCGTACTCGTCGTGGATCAGACCCATCGGCATTTCGGCGTCCCGCAACTTCTCTAGTGCTCCCAAGGCGTCGGTGGTGTCCAGGATCACGGGCGCCTTGCGCACGTGCTGTTTGATATCGAGGCGTTTACCCTTCGCAAGGTCAGCCAGTGGATCGCGCGTTCTCAACACCCCGATGAGAAAATCCGGTGAGCCCTCGCCGACTGGCAAGCGAGTGTGTGAGGTGGCGAGAATGCGCTCGGCGATCTGCGCGGCTGGCACGGTCACATCGACCCAATCAACTTCGGTCCGAGGGGTCATGATGCCACGCACCGGCCGATCCCCGAGGCGCAACACGCCGGTGATCATTCGGCGCTCACCGCTTTCGAGAACGCCAACCGTTTCCGCCTCGGCAACCAATGCCCTGATCTCGTCCTCGGTCACGGTGATCTGATCCGGCGTGCTCTGGCGCATTAGCACAGAGAACACCGCCTTGGTCGAGACATCGAGGAGATAGACTGCAGGCGCAGCAACGCGAGACAGCGTCGTCATAAGGGGTGCGACCGCGCATGCGATTTTCTCGGCGTTGCGAAGCGCGAGGTTTTTGGGAACCAGCTCGCCGACAATCAATGACAGATAGGTGATGGCCGAAAACACAACGGCATAAGCTAGCCAGTCCGCCGCGCTATGTGTCAGCCCGCGTGCCAGAAGATAGGCGTTAAGATCCGCGCTTAGCGTTGCCCCGGAATAAGCGCCCGCGATCAGTCCCACGGCCGTGATGCCGATTTGGACGGTCGACAAGAAGCGCCCTGGATCAGCAGCAAGCGCAAGCGCCATGTGCGCGCCGCGTCGGCCCTCCTGGGCCAAGGATCTTAGACGGGACCGCCGCGAGGAGACCACCGCGAGTTCGGATAGGGCGAAGAAGCCATTGAGCGCAATCAGAACGAAAACGACGGCGATTTCGAACATGTCTGCGTCCGGCCTTATTTGACCGTTCGCTCCTGTTTTCTATGAGTTTCGAAAATCTCTATGCCAGGGGTCCAGAGCATCACTGTTTCACGAGCTTCTCGCCTGTGCAATGCCATCCGGCGCGCTCGCATGCCTCAAGCCAGTCGCTCGTTACCGAAGTTATACCGCCACAGCCTAGCTCGAGACGTCGGGGCGGACTGGGCGTCGCTCGATTGCAAAGCGCACGGGAGCGCTGTGCCCGTTGTCGGTTGGCATCGCGGCCGCGAGTTCACACATGCGTTGTGGGATGGGTGTCCATTAGCGCGACGACTTGGCGGCCTTGGTCCGGAGGGTTATCCACGCAGGTGCATGGTCACTCGCGCCTGCTTTGCCGCGAACGAAACGGTCGACACCCGCACTTTTGAGGGAAGGTGCCAGGTTCGGGCTGAGAAGAAGATGATCAAGCCTTAGGCCGGCATCGCGCTGCCAGCGTTGCCGCAGGTAGTGCCAAAACGTGTAGACGCGCTCTTCGCCGAAGTGTTTGCGGATCGCGTCCGTCCAGCCCTGCTTGAGGAGGCGGGCGTAGGCGGCCCGGCTTTCCGGCTGCACCAGCGCGTCATTATCCCATGACGAGGTGGGATAGATGTCGATCTCGGTTGGAGCCACGTTAAAATCGCCAGCGAGAACTGTCGGTACACCGGTCCGCAACAGCTTGCTGGCGTGGGCATGGAGGCGTTTGAACCAGGCGAGCTTGTAGGCGAATTTAGGACCTGGCTGGGGGTTGCCGTTGGGTAAGTAGATACACCCGATCAGGAGACCTGCGACCGCGGCTTCAATATAACGGGCCTGGTCATCGTTGGCGTCACCAGGCAGGGCGGTGCGCGTCACGATGGGCTCGGTATCTCGGGAGAGGATAGCGACGCCATTCCACGCCCTTTGGCCGCGCCAAACCGAGTGATATCCGGCTTGCCGGATTGCTCGGGTCGGAAATTCTCGCTCGCTGCACTTTAGCTCCTGCAAGCAAACGATGTTGGGGTTGGCGCTGCTCAGCCAATCGAGCAAATGTGAGAGGCGGCGGTTGACGTTGTTGATATTGAATGTGGCGATTTTCATGAAAGAAGACGACCCTAGCTGCATTGGTGCCATATGTTTCTGAGCTGCGGCGTCGCCTTAAAGGTGTGTCGGCGCCGACCATCGTAACGAGGCAGCCCGCGACGTCGGTTACGCATGGTTCGGCCTTCACCGAAACATCTGCGAGAGCGCACCGGATACATTGATTTGTGGGCTGCTTCCGCTTCACGACGGCAAAGCAGGTCGAGAAAGGGGAGCACCCCGCTGACCGACGTCGCTCTTACAGGAGTTATATACCATGGCGACCATGAGCAACCCAAAGGATCGATTGATCGTAACAGCATTCTGGGAAAGCATTCCGGGAGAGGAAGAGGCCGTGGCGGCGATCCTGACCCGCTTTGTGCCGCATGCCCAGGAAGAGCCGGGCGTGGAAAGCTTTGTCGTCCACCGCTCGCGCTCCGAGCCCGCAAAGTTCTTCTTCTACGAGGTCTTTAAGGACGAAGCTGCATTCGCAGCACATCAACAGACCGCGCACTTTAAGCAGCTGATTGCCGGAGAGGCGTTGCCGAAGTTGGCAAAACGTGAGCGTGCGCAGTATTCGATTCTAAGTTAGGGGATAGCCGTCACTGCACGGCCGAGCCGGCACCTGCAGGGGTGCCGGCTTTCTCGTATTGATCGATCGATGGTGCGGGCAGGGATCGCGGAAGCCTGCCGCATCTCGCAAGGTCTAGCGCGAGGGATCCTTGCATGTAGCCATCATCGCCGAGCAAGCGACACTTACCCTTGCCGCGCTATCACGCTACCTCTCGTCAGGTAGACGCCGGTGTACGTGGAAGGGTTCTCGCGCGTGCGCGAGGCAGAAATGACCAACCAGATCGCGGAACGGCTCGGCCGCTTCTCGCAGTCCGGCGTTGGCCGCATCAAGTCGCTCAACCGCCGCCTCGGCTTGCCGCCGCAAACGGGTCTCATCGACCGTCAGCAGCCGCCCTCCGCGAAGCACGAAGCGACCGTCGATCATTACGCTATCGATCGCGGCACCGTTTTCTGCGAGCACCAGCTGCTGCAGCGGATTGCGCAGCGGCAGGTAATTGATGTGGCCTAAATCGAGGAAGACGATGTCTGCCCGATAGGTAGGCTCCAGACGGCCCAGCCTGTCGAAGCCAAGAATCTCTGCACTACCCTCGGTCGCGGCGCGAAACACCTCAGCAACGGATAACCAGCGCCCTGGGTCGACATCGGCGACGCGTGACAGCAAGGCGGCTAGACGCTGCGCCTCGAACATATTCTGCCCATCCGAGGTGTTGCTTGCGTCCGTGCCGATTCCAAGCCTTATCCCCGCCTCGAGGAGCGCGCGTGCGGGGGCTACGCCTGAGCCAAGCCGAAGGTTGCTCATTGGATTGTGTACGACCCCGGTGCCTGTGTCGGCGAGACGCGCAATATCATCGCCGTCGAGCCAGATTCCATGGGCTGCACTGAAGCGCGGACCGAGCACACCGAGGACCTCAAGATGTGCAACCAAGCTCCTGCCGTACTTTCGCAACCCGAGTACGGCCTGCGCCTTGCTTTCCGCCACATGCGTTTGCACCACGACGTCGCACTCTTCAGCTAGTTGCGCGCATGCGATGAGGAATGCGTCACTGCAGTGTAGGGGAATTGTCGGGCCAAGCGCGGGCCGCAACAGGTCTCGATTGTAATGCCAGGTGCGGAGGATCTCCCGCGCAGAGGCCAGGCTCAGTTCGTAAGGCGCGGCCTGCATTTGCCGCGCACGCTCCTGCAGGTATGGCGGAAGTGCCTGCAGCAGGCCAGGCAGCGCCGAGTATAGTGTGCAGTCGGCCATCATTGGCGCGATCACGGCGCGCATTCCGATCTCCGCATAGGCATCGGCTACTGCGGCGATGCCTTCGCAAGAAGGTATGGGGTATTCGACAAAAAGGTCGTAGGCGGCGGTGCAACCCTTCCGCACTAGCTCCACCGCAGTCAACGTCGCGCTGAGGCGCTTATCTTCCACAGTTCGGCTGCCATTGATGGCGCCGCTGGCGCTGAGGAACACCTCGAGGGGGACCCGATCGGATACGGCGCCCTTGCCTAATCCGCCATGCCCGTGCGTATGCCCGTTAACAAGGCCAGGCACCAAGAGCCGGTCGATCGCATCGATACGTTCGACGCTCTCCGCGGTAATTCGTCCGGGCGGCTCGATCGCACGGATGATGCCGTCCTGGATGAATAGGTCGGCGGGGTCGCAAGTCATCAAGTCGGCACGCAGCACGCGGCCACCGCAAATTAAGATTTCTCTCATGCGGATAGCCTCGCCAGAGCCTGCGTCATATGCCGGCCGATCTCATAGCGGTCGGCACCGGCACGATCCGTCTCATAGGAAATGCGGCCACCGGCCATAACGAGCACACGGTCGGATAAGTCCAGCACCTCATCGAGATCCTCGCTAATCAGCAGGACCGCCGCACCGTCGTTGCGCACGCGCATTATCTGACGCCGAATTTCGGTGGCGGCGGCAACGTCAAGCCCAAAGCAAGGGTTTTGCATGATCAGCAACCGCACGGCGCGCGCAAGTTCGCGCGCTAGCACTGTGCGCTGGATGTTGCCGCCCGACAGCGTCTGCAGTGGGGCTGAAGCGGAACCGACGCGGATCCCGTAGCGAGCGATCAACGCCCGCGCGAATGGCCGCAATGCGCGTCGCTTCAGCACCCATCCAGCGATGGCCAGAGGCGGTCGATCGAATTGCCGCAGAGCCAGGTTCTCCGCTACAGACATCGACGGGACAGCAGCATTGACAAGGGGTTCTTCAATCAGCAGGGATAGACCCCATCGTTCCAGCTCGCGCCGCGTACCATGGAATGCATGTCCGCCGACACGCATGCTTCCGCTGTGGGCTTCGCGTTGACCGGCAAGGATCTGCACCAGCTCCTTTTGGCCATTGCCAGAGACACCCGCGATCCCGACAATCTCGCCCGGGCGTACACCTATACTGACTCCGATGACGGCCGGGGTGCCTCGGTCGCCGAGCGCGTGAATGCGCTCGAGCTCGAGGTAGGGGTCATGCGTCGCCGACGCACTCTTTCTCGACGGCTCGGGCTTTTCAACCGAACTTGGCGCGCCAAACATCATCTTTGCCAAGCTCGGCTCCGAAGCTGCCGCGACAGGCGTATGCGCCACCACCTTACCGCCCCGCAGGACGCTCACGTCTTGCGCAAAGCGCATCACTTCACGCAATTTATGCGTGATCAACACGACGGTAAGCAGCCCTGCATCGGTAAGGCGACGCACTTCGGTCAGGACTTCATCGGCTTCGGTGGGGGTGAGGACCGAGGTCGGTTCATCGAGCACAATGAAGCGTCGGCCGAGGTAAAGCTGCTTCAAGATCTCGAGCTTCTGCTTCTCGCCTGCAGCCAGGGTTGCCACCATGCGCCGTGGGTCGAGCCGGAAGGGCATGCTGGCCATGAACTCGTCGAGCGCGCGGTGCTCGACTCTCCAGTCGATTATGGCAGGCAGACGCCTGCGTCCGAGCAAAAAGTTCTCGGCCACGGTCATCTGCGGTACCAGCGTGAAATGCTGATAGACCATGCCGAGGCCAAGTGCATGTGCGTCGCGCGCGTGCAGTACGGCTTGCTGCTGGCCGTCGAGCATAACTTGTCCGGCATCGGCGCGATAATAGCCCATCAGGCATTTGACGAGCGTGCTTTTGCCCGCGCCATTCTCGCCAAGTAGCGCGTGGATCCGACCGGCGCGGAACTTGACCGAGACTCGATCGAGTGCGCGCACGGCACCAAAACGTTTGCAAAGGTCGATAACCTCGATGTCGGGCGGCGCAGTTGTCCGATTGTTGTTCATCGTGAGATCGACAGCTCGGCTGGCGCGCCCGCCAACGTGCGCGTCGGCGAGGAGCTGTAGATGAGCAACCCGAGTGTAAGCACGTACGGGGCGGCATAGAACAGATAATAGCCCTCGGTTATGCCGATCGTCTGTACCGCGGGCCCGATGGCCGCAGTACCCCCAAATAGTAGCGAGGCATAAAAGCAGCGCATTGGGCTCCAGCGTGCGAATATCACCAATGCGATTGCCATCAGACCCTGGCCACTTGAGAGCCCCTCGTTCCAGTTGCCCGGGTAATACAAGGACAGGAAACCCCCGCCGAGACCGGACAGGAACCCCCCAGCCATTGTGGCCAGTGTCCGGATACGGTTTATGCGCAGGCCGATCGCGCGTGCGGCATCGGCGCTTTCGCCGGCGATGCGAAGGATGAGACCCCAGCGGGTGTGCTTCAAGCTCCACTCCAGGACGATGGCCAAAACGATGCCGAAGAAAAACATTGGGCTCACTTCAAAGGCCGAGCGGACTGCAGGATTGCTGCTCCAGTTGCCGAGCGGGAGCCCGGGCAACATCGGTGCGCGCGGTTCGATGAACGGCTTACCGAGAAAGAATGCAAGGCCGATGCCGAAGATGAACAGCGCAATGCCGACGGCGACGTCGTTGACGCGAGGCAGATTGCAGATGGCAGCATGCAGCAGCCCGAGCGCACTACCGGCAACGCCGGCGGCAAGCATGCCGAGCCAGGGTGAGCCCGTGAGGTAACAGGTTGCAAATGCGCTCATCGCACCAAAAACCAGGGTACCTTCCAAGCCGAGATTTACGCGGCCGCTCTTTTCGGTGAGGGTCTCGCCAAGGCTCACCAGGAGATAAGGCGTGGAAACGCGAATGGCCCCGGCAACAACGGCTAACAGCACACCCCACCAGCCAAGGTCGAAGGTTCCCGTCATGGGGCGTTCCGGCGCGGCAGGAGGCGCCCTCGGAAGGTGCCGCTAGCAAGCACCGAAAGGAAGATCAGTCCTTGCAGCACTGTGGTCGCCGCATGCGGAATGTCGAAGCGGCGCTGCAGCAGCCCACCGCTTGCGGAAATTCCGCCAAGTACGAGGGCTACGACGACCACGGCCAGCGGATTTTGACGCGCAAGAAAGGCCACAAGAATGCCGGCGTAGCCAAGCCCGACGACTAGGGATTCGCTGGCAGCGCCATGCACCGCCACAACTTCTATGGCACCCGCGAGCCCGGCAGCCGCGCCGCCCAGAAAGCAGGCGAACAGAACGAGCCGACCAATCGGCAACCCCGTCATCTGTGCGGCGCGCCGGTTGCCGCCAAGGATATCCATCGCAAAGCCTAGCGTCGTGTGACGCAGAACGAGGTGCAGCACAGCACAGACAACGAGGCCAATCAGCAAACCCCAATGCACCGAATAGCCAGGAATGTTGCCGATCATGAAGCTTTTAGGAATAGACCAGCTCTGCGCCTTGAGCGTCTGCGAAAAATCGCGAATGGGACCGCTCACCAGATGATTGAGTAGCGCAATGGCGATGTAGTTGAGCAGCAGCGTGGATATGGTTTCGTTGACGCCACGAAAATGCTTTAGCGCTCCTGCTGCGCCAATCCACAGCCCGCCGGCCAAGGCGCCGGTCGCAATTGTCAGCACCGTCCCGATCGCGCCGGGCGCGTCGCTAAGGGCAACACCGGCAAGTGCAGCACCGAGGCCTCCCATTACAACCGCTCCCTCAGCCCCAATCACCAGCAGGCCGATGCGGGCGGGGATCAAAGTGCAGAGGGCGGTGAGCAGCAACGGCGCTGCTTGTGTCAACGTGCTCTCAAGTGAAAAGCGGGTTCCGAAGGCCCCAAGGTAGAGGGTCCGGTAGACGGCCAGCGCATCATGGCCTTGCAGTGCAAGAAAGGCGCCGAAGAGGAGGGCCGCCGCGGTGATTGCGAGCAGTGCCAATAGCAGCGACTCGAGGGCTTCGATCGAGAAGCCGGGGTCCTGCTGCGACGCCGGATAAGGCTCGCGCATTGCCGCTGCCTCGGCCGAGGCAGGCATCCCTGTTGCACTTGGCTCCTCCATCTTCGTGGAGCTCATTGCCTTCGATCTGTATCGGTATTTTCTCTACTGCAGGCCCGTCGAGCCGATCGCGCCTTCAACGAGCCATTTGACGCTCAACTTGAAGGGGTTGTCGGTGTTGGAAATCTCTTGCCCCGCCGAAAGGACCTGGTTGCCCTTATTGTCCTTGAGCGGACCTTTGTAGAGCTTCAGCGTGTCGTCGACAAACCCTTGCCGCGCCTGTAGCACACTATCCTGCACGTTCTTTGGTACGTTCTTGCCGAAGGGGCTGATCGCGACCATGTTCTGCTTAAATCCGCCGCGAAAGAGATTGGGATAACTAGCCCCCGTCTGCCAGGCCTGCACGAAATCACCGGCCTTGGCCCAGTTCCACTCGGCGCCTGTCAGAAAACCTTTGGGTGCCAGGGTGGACAAGTCGGTATGATATCCGCAACTCATAATGCCCCGGCGCTCGGCAGTTTCCACCGCGACCTTGGGACTATCCACGTTGGCGACGATCACATCCACGCCCTGATCGACCAGAGAATTTACGGTCTCCGCCTCTTTGACGGGATTGTCCCAGTCGCCAGTGATGACGACCTGACAGGTCGCGTCGGGTCGTACCGAGCGTGCGCCCAACACAAATCCGTTGCAGTTGTTGAAAATGAAGTAGAGGGGTTTAGAGCCGATGAAGCCGAGCTTGCCGGTCTTGCTCATCATGCCCGCCGCGATGCCGCACAAATAGTGTGGCTCCTCCATATAGCCCCTATAACCAATGGTGTTCTTCGGATCGGTGTCCTTCCAAAGCCCACCGGCATGGACGAACAGCACCTCCGGATATTTGGGGGCGATTTTCTGGATGAACGGCCAGAAGCCAAACGAGGTGGGAAACACAACCTTGGCCCCGTCGAGTTGAATCATGCTTTCCATGACGCGCTCGACCTCAACCGTCTCGGGCACCCGTTCTTGTTCGATCAGCTTAACGCCAGGGAGCTGGGCGATGCGCTTAGCGGCGACCGCGTGTGCCTGGTTCCAGCCGAAGTCATTGCGCGTTGCAGCATAGATGAACCCAACCGTGATCGGCTTAGGTGTCTGCGCGAGGGCTCGCAACGGCAGACCCGAAAGAATTGTGCCGGCGACGACGGTATTGGTTCCCGCAGCCAGCGCATGCCGACGCGAAATCAGCTTGGTCATGATGCTCTCCCCTGGGCATGCACGAGAGGTGTGGCATGTTTCGCCGCACCGCGATCAATTAGAACGGCCATGGCTGATGCCGTCAACTGCTCGTCACCTTGTGCCGCGTTGCCGCGAGGCGAACCAGGTTTGCCCGCCGGTGCTTGCATTGGCGCGAATGAAAGTTGCTGCACGGGCGGGCCCGTGGATGACCCGTTGAGCCGCTAGCACTGCAAAAAGCCGGTTTCCTGCAGGGCCAGGCATGGCCTGCTACCGCGCCAGCGTCGGGCAGGAGCGTGGCGTGGAGAACCAGCAAGGGGACGAACAGGCGGCCGCGAAACGGGCGTCGTGCCAAGCGCCCCAATCGAGCTCGAGAACGGTTTTTGCTTGCCGCGCTTGCTGCCGAACCTTGCAATCACTACCTAGGGCTCGCAATGGAGGACACACATGCTCAACCGCATACGCCTTGCATTTCTTGTGGCCTGCCTTTGTGCGGCGGCGGCGCCGGCATGGGCCGATGACTTGTCGTGCGTCAGTACGACGTTTCGACTGATCGGCAAAAACGACCGTGTTTGTGTTAGCGCCTTCGACGATCCCAAGGTGGCGGGAGTAGCGTGCCACATCAGCCAAGCGCGCACAGGCGGCCTTAGCGGCACAATTGGCCTTGCAGAAGACCCTTCACGGTTTTCGATTGCGTGTCGGCAGGTCGGTCCGATCCACGTAGACTTGGCCTCTCTCACCGATCGAGAGGAAGTTTATTCTGCGCGTACGTCCGTTTTCTTCAAGCGCACTCACGTCTATCGCGTGCTCGATAAGACGCGCAATACCTTGGTGTACCTCGCCATAAGCGATAAATTGGTCGAGGGTTCACCCCAGAATGCGATCTCAACGGTTCCGATCATGCCCTGGGCAACAGGCCGGTAATTCCCCATCGGTCTGTCAGCACGAGGCTGCTGCCGGGGCAAGCCGGTCCAGCGTGGCCCCCGCTGTCCCACTGGCGCCTTCTATCACTGTAACGGGGTAAGCTCGCGCGCCTAGCAACCAGTAGAGACTCCCCGCAAGGGCGCTCGCCCGGCCGCGCCGAGGAAGCATTTTGGCGCTCCTAACCGTCGCCAAGCGAACATCATGCATGCATCAGCGGAGCTCGAACACGTGATCGGTAGGGCCGGCGGCAGCAGAGCACCCCATTTCCGGCATCCATCTTGAGCGCGTGCGAGACGCAAGTTGAGAGGAGCCGTCACACAACCGCCCTATCGCAACATTATGCGCTGTCGACCAACCCCCGCTGTTTAAAAAAAAGTGAGCTTAGGCGGTCTGGCCTAAGCCCACAGGAGATCCGTCTTTTGAGCTAAGTAAGGAGGACTTAGCACTGCCAGGCTACTCCGAGGTGAGGATCGCTGAACAGGTATGTAGACGAAAGAAAGACGATCAGCCGAAAGGGCCGGACCGGATGGCCGGGCGCGACCCCAACTGCCGCAGCCTGCAGCAGCGCTTGAAGGCGGCCGACGGGCGAGGCTAGGCGCTGTGGCGCACAAGCTTCAGGGCTTCAGCGCAGCAATCCCTTCGATGCAATTCGATCCTCGATGCAATTAGATCTGTGTAATGCCGCCGTGGGTGTTGGGCGTTCCGTCAAAGGTATGCCAAGTTTCGCGCGCACTCCAATCCAGCCCTGATCAAGATGCCATGTTGCATGAGAAACGGTCGTCGCATGACTCCTAGCCTCTATGCTCACCCCTTTTCGTCCTACTGTCAGAAAGTCCTAATTGCTCTCTATGAGAACAACACGCCATTTGCATGGAAAATGCTGGGGCCTGAAACGCCGGCAAGCTTTACTGAACTCGCGGGCTTATGGCCCTTGCAGCGTTTCCCCGTGCTTGTCGATGATGGCCGGGTCGTCATAGAGGCGAGCATCATCATTGAGTATCTCACCTTGCACTACGCGGGTTCAGTACAACTGATCCCAACTGAGCCAAAAGCGGCACTCGACATCCGCTTCATGGATCGGTTCTTCGACAATTACATCATGACGCCCATGCAGCGGATTGTCGGCGACGCGCTACGCGCACCTGATAAACGCGATACCCAAACGGTTGCCGAGGCCCGAAGTCTCCTCGAGACGGCGTATTCCTGGCTCGATGGGCGCATGGCAGATCGCGAGTGGGCGGCGGCGGACGGCTTCAGTTTGGCCGACTGTGCGGCGGCGCCCGCGCTTTTCTATGCTGATTGGGCCCAGCCCATTGCCACGCATTTCGCCAGCGTTCTGGCGTATCGGAGGCGGTTGCTCGCGCGCCCATCCTTTGCTCGTGTGGTGGATGAGGCGCGCCCTTATCGACCGCTGTTTCCCCTGGGAGCGCCAGATCGTGATTGATCGCCTGGGGGTAGTGGCCGGCCGTGTGCCTCACGGAGCCTCGCGGGCTCCCGACGTCGCATAAAAGCCGGTGCATCGGCTGCGTGGACACCCTCAAACGACTAGGGAATAGATCGCCTCCACAATCGTTGTCCTGCTGATCAGCTCCTGAGACCCACACCAAGATCGAGCTGACCGTTAGGGCGCCCCTCCCCCCGGACCGGCGCCCGTTCTTTTTTACCTATGCGTGATGGCCAAACTGGCGCAAGCTGCCACTCCCCAACTGCGTCTATCTGAACAACAGATATTTGATGAGCGCGGCAGCCCCTAAAATAAGCACGACAATGACAAGAAAAATCATCAGGTGGAGCTCCCAGCTCCAGACGATATAGGTGTCGTGCAGTGCCATTTGCGCAAGCTACAAATCTTTCAGTCGGCACTCAGCATTCAGCGGGTGATAATGCCCCTGCTCATGTCGATACGTGAGGTGCTCATTGTGTAATCCTGTAAAACTTTTTGTTTGTCGAAAAAGATCACAAGGCTTTTCTTGTCTCCCTCGGCACCGCTGTGCACGAGGTTGACATAAGGTATGAAATTCGTGGGTTTCGACTGCAGTCGTGTAAATTCGTACTCCCAGGTCTCAAAGCCATTGGCGCTGAACGAGGTCTTGATCGGATCGCCATAAATCCTGCGCACATCGGCCTGCGTTGTCTTGCCCTTGACCAGCTGTCCCGCGACCGTTGCATTCGTCGCATCCGCAATACTGTCGTTGCCCGAACTGATGCAGGCACCGGCGGCGCAGGCGAGGACGAGGACGCTGAGCACGCGAAGGGGCGCCAGAATACTTCTGCACGCAGCAAAACGTTGTTGCACATTGCGTAGCGCAAAGAGAATTAGGCACAGTGCGCCGAGGCGCTGGCTGTTGGCGCGCCTGGTGGCGCCCGCAAAGTGTCCCATGTCCGGGTGCTTCCTCCTAAACGCTGAAATCCCCCGCACCGGACGACGGACTCATAACGTACTATAGAGTGGTCCTGTGACGGCCGTCCGAACACAATGGCCCCGTGGGCGCCGGCCTTCGCCGCCAGCGCGTTGGCATCCCGGCGACAAGGCTTGCAACACAATCAATAGCCTCAAAGGTCAGGCTCCTTTTTCATGGGCAGAGCATTTCTGTGGTGCGGCGAGCACGTCTGCCGATAAAAATCGCCACATCCTGCGCACGCGGCCACGGGCATCGAGCGTGGCGCCAACATGCGGGACGCACAGGGGTCGGGGGACCGTTCGTCCGCCAACGCTCACCCCCGTAGGCCAGCGGCACCATAGAGGCGTCGCGCTTTCCACCTCAGGTCGCAAACCGGGTTCGTGGCGCTCCGGCGTCTGTTGCAAGGGTTCGTCGGATTGCGATCTCCGGCTAATCCCCGATTGGACCGCAGGGGCCGGCTGGGCATGCTCACCTGGAAGCTCTCCCCAAGGCGCGGGTTCAAACGTGCCATCACATTTGCCGATCTATGCCAAGCACGTTGCCCTCGCGGCAGTCCTCGTTCCCTGTCTGCATGAACCGTGCGCCGCCCAATATTTCTTTCCATGGGCCGATGAGCTTTTTGGCACGCAGCCGGGCCAACGCTACGAGCGGCCATCTCGCCC
>Ga0081455_10000135_pt1 | contig 87177 bp, 88 predicted proteins | sample TabmetS3T2R1_FD_70207 | JGI IMG/M metagenome (GOLD analysis project Ga0081455, IMG submission 70207) | Tabebuia heterophylla rhizosphere microbial communities from the University of Puerto Rico - S3T2R1 | ecosystem: Host-associated > Plants > Roots > Rhizosphere ... | reverse complement strand
GGCGGACCAGGGCGTGCCCTTCGCCCAGTTCAATCTGGGCGTGCGCTATGCCAATGGCCAGGGGGTCGAGCGCGATCCGGTGGTGGCCTACCAGTGGTTCAGTCTCGCCGCGCGCGGGCTGCTCGGCCAGGAGGCCGATGCGGCGCGCCAGGCGCGCGATTCGATCAAGGCCACGCTGACACCAGAGCAGCTGGCGCGCGGCGAGGAGATGGTTCGAGCCTGGCAGCCCCGGCCGGAGCGCGCAGGCGGGGCGACGGCTACGCCTCGAAGGTGATGAGCTGCGCTCCTTCCCAGCAAAGGAGCCGTCCGAGCTGCGGGAGCTGCACGCGCCCCTCGACGATCGTCAGGAAGTGGTTGCCCGACAGCGGGCCCTTCACGCTGGCGAACCGCGTAGTCCCGTACGGGAACAGGATCTCGGTCTCGCTGATCCCCGCGGGATGGAAGAGCAGCGCGCCCGGCGCCGGCTCGCTCGTGAGGTTCTCGGGTCCAACGCCGAGGTCGAAGTCGCCCAGCGGGATCCATCCCGCCTCCCCGCTCCATCGCGCCTGGATGATGCGCTGACGGTAGGGCAGCAGGCGGCGGAAGGCGGCGCACGTGAGCGGCGCGGCGGCGTCTTCCCAGGTCGCGGTGAACGCGAGCGGCCCGACCCGGATCCGGATCGACGGCTGGGGATCGGCGGTCATGCGTGCCGGGTGACCGGGCCCGTGGACGGCTGGGCGCGGCTCAGCGGCGCCGCGACTTTCGGGTCGGCGCGCGCGACGGCTTGCGCCGTCGCGCCGCCGGCCGCCGGCGCTCGGGCAGCACCGCCACCGACTCGATCTCGATGAGCAGGTCCGGACGCACGAACTGGGAGATCTCGATCAGCGTGCTCGCGGGCCGGCTGGCGCCGAAGTACTCCTTCCGCACCGTGTTCACCTTCTCGCGGTCGGCGACGTTCTTCAGGTAGACGGTCACCTTGCACACATCGGCGAAGGTCGCGCCGGCGGCGGCCAGGCAGCGCTTGATGTTCTCGAGGGCCTGCCGGGTCTGGGCGACGATGTCGTTGCCGCCCACCGTCCGACCCTTGTCGTCGCTCGCCACGCAGCCCGAGACGAAGACCAGGCGTCCGGCGCGGACGACGTGGACGAAGTGGCTGATGGGCTCGGGCATGCCCGGCACCCAGATCTCTTCACGGTGAGCGCTGGCCATCGTCGCGTCCTCCTCTGTCGAGGCTGATGTTGACCGGCTGGTATCGTCCGGCGATTATTCTCCGTCGCGGCATGGCGGTCAAGACACGTCCATCTGGCAGATGGCGTGACACCGGCTGTCAGCCGAGCGGCGACCGTCGTCGCCAAGTGTGCGGTTTCCTCGAGCCTCGGGAGGTGCTGGCCATGGTCCGACTCTTGCTGACTTCCGTTGCCATGCTCAAGCGACTCGCCGCCGTCGGCCTCGCCTCGCTCCTCTTGCTGGGCCTCATGGTGACCGCGACGCATTCCCAGGCGCTCGATCCCGCGGCGGCCAGCGCGCTGGCCACGACCCTCCGAATGCTGGCCGACCCCGCCCAGCGGGGGCCGCTGATCGCGACCGACCCCGCTGCCGCCGCGATCGACAAGCAGGTTCAGAGCCTGGCCGGCTCTGCCCTCGCGCAGGAGGTCTACGGCCTCGCGGCCGAGGTCTTCGCGGATCTGGCCCGGAACTCGGGCGGCGACCCCAAGCGCATGGCCGAGGCCCTCGAGCAGGCCAAGTCCGACCCGGCGGGCTTCGCGGCGATGCTGCGGCCCGAAACGCTGCAGCGGCTCCGCGAGCTCTCCACCAAGATCTCGGACGCGCCGCGCTGATGGCCACGGACCACCAGATCGACCTGCTGAAGGGGCGCATGGCCGAGGCCCTGGTCGAGGGGATCTTCAAGCGCGCGCAGTACACGGTGGCGCGAGTGGGACGCGAGACCCACACGCCTCCGCTCACGCGGTCCGGACGCACGGAGCTCGTGCCGGACTTCGTGGTGTGGCGCGTGCTGGACGAGCCGAGCCTGGGCCACCACTCCTACCGCCTGCTCGCCATCGCCGTGAAGTACCGCGCCGATCTGGAGGGCTATCTGGGCCGCGACTCTTGGTCCCGATCGCCCGAGGTCGCCCTGCAGTGGCCCGAGCTGTACGAGATCATCGTGACCGATCGGCCCGAGCCCGGCCGCTCGTGCTTTCAGACCGTCCACGTCTCCGCGCTGCCTCAGGGCATGCCGCCGGTCACGCTCGACCTGCATCTGGTGCCGGGCCTCGACGTGTATCGCCGTACGGTGGAGGAGTACGAGGGGCTGGTCCGCGAGATCTTCCCGATCCTCGGCTCACGGAGCGAGCCGGCCGTGCGGGATGGCTCGGACTGGAGCCACAAGCGGCCGGCGCGCATGCCCGGTCGCCGCGATGGTCAGCCGCCGCGTCGCCTGGCCGGCGACCCGCGGGGCTATCGCCCCTCGCCGCCCCAGGAGCACGCGCCGGGGGTGAGCGAGTAGCGTAGCCCCGACGTCTCCACCACGCTGCTCGGCTGCCAGCCTCCCACCACCGAATAGCCCATCCTGAAGTAGTGGTCCGTGGCGTCCATCCCCGCGCTCTGACCATTCACCAGGTAGCGCGCCCGGCAGGTCATGCCACCGAGGAGGCCGGGTCCGCACGAGAGCGCGGTCACGGAGACCACGGTGCGTGATGCCAGCACGCTGCGGTCGGCCGCCTTCAGCACCCGCGCCATCCGTCGCACGTGTCGATCCTTGATGTGAGCCTCGATCGCCTCCCGGGCACCTTCGAGGGTGAAGCACGAGCGCGCGAAGCGTATCGCCTGGTATCCGGCGACGCCGAGCACGACCGCGAGCAGGACGAAGACGATGCCGCGCGCGCGCCAGCCTCGGGGCAGGGCGAGCGGCAGTCGGGCAGCTGGAGACTCAGTCAAGGAGCGCCTCCTGGAGGGCCAGCCCGGAGTAGGGGTCGAGCAGCGACTGGCCTTGTCGCTCGAACGGGATCCACACCAGCCGGGCGCCCCCAAACGGCGGCTCGTCGGCCGTCGCCTCCTTCACCGCGTCGGGGCTGCGCCGGCGGCCCGCGGCGGTGAATCGGGCGAGCAGGGCCGCGTCCTCGGCATCGTAGAAGCAGCCGCGCGCGCTCGGCCGCTCGCCGGTGGCCGCCTGATAGATGGGGGGCTTCGTGGTGAAGCGCAGCGCCAGGTCGTGGAGGATCTTGAGCCGCCGGCACCGGAACGCCGGTACCCAGGCGGTGCCCTCCGATCCGGCGGACTCGAATCGCCAGAAGGGCAAGTGGACGAGATCCCCGGCGCGCGCGGCGCCGACTTCGGCGATCTCGTGGGGCATCTCGGTCAGGTCAATGCCGTGGATCTGCCAGGCCCGCTGGCACGAGGCACAGAAGAAGACGACATCGTCGGCTTCCAGCGGAAGCGCCCACCCGCAGTTGGGGCAGACCAGTGGTCGGAGGCCCACCGTCGGGAGTGCGCCGTCCGGCGCCGGCGCGAGGGCGTCGCGGAGAGCCATCGGCGCGCGTGCCTTCACCACGCTCTCCGCCACCGCATCGACTAGCGTGAGCCACCGTTCCGTGCCCTCGGTGAGCTCGACGACCCAGAACGGGAAGTAGATGACGGACAGGATGCGGCCGAGCACCTGCCGATACACGACGCGCTCGAAGCCGCGCGCGGCCAGGCCTTGCCGGAGCGCGGCCGCCTCGTCGGTCCGGATGCGCACGATCGTGCCGAGGGCGGCCAGCGTCTCGCGCTGAAACAGCGAGACGCGCAGGGCCTGGGTGCGGATCCCGAGCGAGGCGACGCCCAGATCCGCATCATCACTGGCCGGGAAGGTGGTCTCGACGTACCGGTCGAGGAGCTGCACGGTTGTGTCCGAGGTGGACGTCCTGACGGGAGGACGCGTCACGATCGGAACCGGCTCACGTGGCGGCGGCGGCGTCCGCGGCTCGCCGAGGACGTCGCGCACGACGTCGCCGGCCCGCGTGCCGAGCAGCGCGTCGGCGCCCCAGCTCAGGATCGCGCCGAGGGGGAGGTCGATCTCGGGACGGTCGGCGCCCGAGCCGCCGCCGAGCAGCATCGCGGAGGCGTCACGCTCGGGGGCCGGCCGCGGGGGGACGTCCTGCCACTGGAAGTCGTGGCCGGTCAGACGATAGAACGGCGCGAACACCATCTCGGCGCGGACGACCCGCGCATGGAGACGCCCGGTGCGCGCCACCGCGCCCGCCACGTCGGCTTTGATCCGCGGCGCCACCCAGTACGTGAGCACCTGCTTGCGCCCGGTCACGAGCAGCGTCGAGCCGCAGCTCGGGCATCGGAGGGCGTTGGTGCCTTCGGAGAAGTCCAGCGGACCACTGCAGGTGGGGCACTCGGTGGAGACGAGAACCTGACCCATGGTCTCCGCCGGGCCGACCGCGGGTCAGCTTCCGGGCACCGCCTGGCCGCACGCGGAGCAGAAGCGGGCGCCACCGGTCAGCTCGGCGTGGCAGCGCGCGCACCGGGCGTTGGCGGCGAGCCGCCGGCCGCAGCGCGCGCAGAAGTGGCTGTCCGCGGCCACTGCTGCGTGGCATCCGGGGCACGTGACGATCGGGCCGGCCGCCGCCGCCGGCGCGACGGGCTCGGCGCCGAGCGTTTTCGCCAGCATGCCCGGCATCATCATGCCGAGTCCCGCGCCCACGCCGACGCCGACGCCAGCGGCCGCGCCGTTGCCGGACGCGCCTCCGCTGCCCTGCGCGGCGTCGCCCATCGCCTTGGCCGCCTTGAACTTGAGGAAGCGGTCCAGATCGCCGACCGCGCCCATGCTGGAGCGCTCGTCGATCATGCGCTCGACGTCCTCGGGCGGGGTGATGCGGTTGATGTAGAAGTCGACCATCTCCGCGCCGTACTTGCGGAACTCCTCGGCCAGCCGCGTCTTCATCGCCACCGCCATCTCGTCGTACTGCCGGGGCAGGTCGACCAGGCTCTCCACCGTCTCACCGAGGAAGTCGTTGAGCCGCGCGACGATGACCTCCCGCAGGTAGTCTTCGATCTGGTCGGTGGTGTAGGAGCCCTGCGTTCCCACCAGGCTGTTGACGAAGAGCAGCGGCTGGGTGACCCGCATCGTGAAGCTGCCGAAGGCGCGGAGGCGAATGAGACCGAGCTGCTGGTCCTTGAAGGCCACCGGGTCCCGCGTGCCCCAGCGCATGTTGGTGAACACCTTCAGGTTCACGAAGTACACTTCCGCCCGGAACGGGCTCGTGAAGCCCCACGGCAGCGAGAGCAGGCGGGTCAGGATCGGCAGGTTCTGGGTGGAGAGCGTGTGGCGGCCGGGGCCGAAGACGTCGAGGCCCTGCCCGTCGCGGAAGAAGACCGCGGCCTGGTTCTCGCGCACGATGAGCTGAGCGCCCATCTTGATGTCGCCCGAGCCCTGCTCCGGGTAGCGGTGCACGATGCCGGTGCCGGTCTGATCGAACCACTCGATGACTTCCATCATGATCGGGGCCATGGTCGATCTCCGTTCTGACGTCTAGGCCGTGTCGGCGATGCGCCGGCGCTGGTCGAAGAGCTGGCCGAAGTCGTCGAGCGCCTCGGTCATGTGCAGCGCCGCGCTCTTGAGCGCGGTCGTATCGGCGAGGGCCGCGCGCACCGCCTCCGCCTTGGCGCGCACCACGCTCAGCGCGTCGAAGAGACCCAGGTCGAAGGCGTAGAACTGCTCGAGGGTGTGCTGGTCGACGGTGTGCAGGTCGAAGATACCGGCGTAGCCGCGGCTCGCGAACTCCACGGTGCGGCCCAGCCGCTCGAGACGACCCGAGAGGCGATCGAGAATGGGCAGGCTCGAGAAGGATCCGGTCTCCGCGAGCCGGGCCTTGTCCTGTTCGAGGGACAGCGAGAGGCGCTGCATCTCCTCGACGAGGCGCATGCGCACCTGCTTGTCGGTGGCGCGGGATTTCTCCCGATCCTGATAGCCGGCGACTCCGGGGACGAGCCGGGCCAGCCGCTCGAGTCTGGTGGCAACCGAGACACCCATGACGCCCTCCTCTTGCTCGGCCCAACCTGTCCGGGCCAGGCGGCGAGGGTGCAAGCCGATTGCCAGTAAGACGCGGGTCTAAGGCGCTGGAAGAATTTGCGGGGGATGCGATCGAGGGCGCGAACGGGCTGGCGAGCTTGGTCAGTCCATTGACACTTCTTGGCCGGCCTGAACCGCGGGCTCGCCGAGCCGCGGGACGCGGCGCCGACGAAAGCTCCGGAAGCGTTTCCACGCCAGCGAGAGCCCGGTCCAGACGAGCACGGTCGCGCCCGCCGAGGCCACGCCGGCCAGGGCCTGGCCCACGATCCCGCCGGCCTCGCCGGTGTGCAGCGGACGGACCCAGGCCCGGAGGCGCCGGCCGAGATTCTGCCCCGTGAAGGGCTCCCACTTCACGACCGCTCCGGTCGAGGCATCGAGCACGAGCTGCGAGCGCGGCGCCGGATGCCAGCCCGGGGGCTCCTGGATCACGAACATGAGCGAGCCGTCGGGCCATGGGGGCAGCCGCACGCTGATGGCGACCCATCCGGGCACCTGCCGCTCGGCCCGGCGCCACAGGGGATGGAGGCCCGCCGGCACGCCTGCGTCGTCCCGGCGCGGGCGCCCCGTCGCCTGGCCGTCCCGTGCGGCCGGCGCCGGGCGATCCGCCGGCGGTGGGGCGTCGTTGCCCGTCAGCCGGTAGAGGAGGTCGTTGGCCCATGGGTAGGACATCACGAGCCCGGTCAGCGTGACCACGAGGAGCACGGGCGCGCACCAGATGCCGATGACGTGGTGCCAGTTGAAATCGCGGGCGCGCCCGCTAAGCCGGCCCTCGAAGAGCAGGACCCGGCGCACGGTCTGGGCCGTGAAGCGGCGTGGCCACCAGAGATAGACGCCGAGGACCACCAGCCCCAGGAAGCCGAGATTGGCCGCGCCGGTGACCGGGCGGCCGACGTCGCGCGAGCCGAGCCACCGGTGCCACTCGACAACCGCGTGCAGGAAGTCGTGGACCGGCGAGAGTCCCCCGAGCACGGCGCCGCGGTACGGGTCGATGAACACGGCGCCGCCCTCGCGGCCGAAGCTCACCACCGCGGAGGCGGTGGGATCGGACCGCAGCGTCACCATGCCGGGCCGCTGGTCCGGCCGCGCCGCGCGAGCCCGGGCCAGCAGCGCGTCGACCGGCAGCCGCCGGGCGTCCACCGGGGGTGTGACCGTGCGCCGGTCGCGCTCGAGCCACTCGGTGATCTGGGGCTCGAACGCGAGCAGCACGCCCGTCACCGACATGAACAGGATCACCGCGCCGGCGGTCACACCCACCAGCAGGTGGGTCCAGAAGACGAGCGTGCGCACGGACGCCGGCAGTCTTAGCGGCGTGTCGGCACCGGCTGCCCGGGCGTGCTCCCCGGCATGGCGCGCTCGGGCGTGGTGCCGGTGGACGGCTGCTTCATGGCCTCGCGCACCTTCGCGATCTCCTTCTGCGCGGGCTCCCGGGTGTCGTTGTGCTGCGCCGCCTTCTCGAAGGCCTGCAGCGCGGCCGGCAGGTCGTTCAGCCGCGTACGCACCACGCCGAGGTTGTACCAGGTGCGCCCGTCGTCTTGCAGCGCGGCCGCGTGGCTGAAGCTCTTCTCGGCCGCGGGCAGATCGTTCTTCTCGTAGGCGACGCGGGCGAGCGCGGACCAGACCTCCGGGGTCTTGCTGTCCTTGTCGGCGAGGGCCTGCAGGTGCGGCAGCCCGCGCGCCGGCTGGTTGGCCTTCAGCAGCATGAAGGCCAGGCGCATCCGCACCTCGTCCTGATCGCGCAGGGCGAGGGCCGCGTCGTATTCCTTGGCCGCGTCGTCCACGCGGTGGAGCTGCTCGTAGGCTCCACCCAGCTCGCGATGGCCCGCGAACGAGCCGGGATACAGCTCGACGACTTTGGCGAACGCCACCGCGGCGTCGTCCCAGCGCGACTGGAACAGGGCCGCCTGCCCGCGGAGATAGTAGGCGAGCACGTGGGTGGGCTGCTGCGCGATGGCCTGCCCGGTCAGGGTGGTGACCCGGGCGTAGTCCTTCTTGTCCATGGCCTCGACGGCCTGTCGATAGAGCGCGAACGCGGGATCGTCCCAGATGCCCTGGGCATGTGCGGTGCCGACGCTGGCGATCGCACAGAAGGCCAGCCCGACCGCGGTCCAGTGGTGTCCGCGGGGCGGCCGCGTGCGCGTCGGCTTCAGCGAGTGTGCAGCTCGAATCGTACTGGCAGGGTGACCCATACGGCGACTGCCTCCTTTCCACGACGGGCGGGCTCGAAGCGCCAGGTCTTGACCGCCTCCACCGCGGCCTGATCCAGGTCCTCGCGGCCCGCCGAGTGTTGCACTTGCACGGTGCCGACCTTTCCGCTCGCGAGGACCTGGAATCGCAGCATGACGACGCCTTCGATGCCTTCGCGGCGGGCCGCCTCGGGGTAGCGAGGCGTGGTTTGATACCCGCCGAGCGGACGGGCGAGCGAGGTGACGCCCTCGCCTGCGGCGCTGGCCAGGCCGTGCCCGGTCCGCGGACTCCCGCTCCGCGCGCCGGGGATCTCCGGCGCCGGCAGCAGCAGGCCGCCCGCGCCGGGCGCACCGGGAATCGGCAGCGCGGGGCCGGGCACGGTGGCCGAGGCCATGAAGCGCCGGTCGGGCGTGGCCGGGGCCGGCTCGAGCCGGCGCTCCGGGCGCGGAGTCGGATCCAGCAACTGGTTCTGGAACGTCGGGGTCGCAGGCGCCCGGCGGCTCGGCTCCGAGACCACGCGCGGCGTCATCTTCGGCTTCTCGGGTGGCGGGGGTGGCGGCGGCTCCACGCGGACGACCTCGACGGGCACGAGCGTGCGCTCCGGCGAGTGGTGGCCCAGCGCCACGACCGACGAGACCGCCACGAGCCCCAGCGCGTGCAGGCCGATCGAGAGCGAGATCGGCCAGCCCGCGAGTCGTCCGTCGGTCGTCGCGGACCTCACGTGTCGGACCACCGGCGCAGCAGGTTGTGGTAGCAGCTGGTCAGCGCGAGGATCCCCGGGCTGCCGGGCGCCGTCTCGCTCATCTGGCCGATGGCCATGTCCAGATCGAACAGCAGCGAACGCTCGCCGTCGTCGCGGACCATGCTCTGCACCCAGAAGATCGCGGCGAGCCGCACCCCGCGGGTTACCGGAGTGACGCGGTGGAGGCTCGAGGCCGGATAGAGGATCATGTCGCCGACCGGGAGCTTCACCTGGTGCGCGCCGTAGGTGTCGTCCACCACCAGCTCGCCGCCGTCGTATTCATCGCGCCCGCTGAGGAACAGGGTCGCGGACAGGTCGGTGCGCACGCGCACCGCGGAGGCGGTCACCTCGCGGATCGCGTTGTCGACGTGGTTGCCGAAGGCCATGCCCGGCTCGTAGCGGTTGAAGAGCGGCGGGAACACCCGCAGCGGGAGCGCGGCGGCCATGAACAGCGGCGTCCGCTCCAGCGCGGCGACCACGATGCCGCCCATCTCGCGCGCCTCGGGGGTGGCCTCGTCCACCTGCCGGTTGTGCTTGACCCGCGCGGCCAGGTGGCCGGACGTCTCGCGGCCGTCCACCCACTTGGCGTCCTCGAGGATCGCGCGGCAGCGCGCGACCTGCGCCTCGGTCAGCACCCGTGGGACGTGCAGCAGCATGGCGTGCTCGCTCAGAACCTCCAGGTGCCGGTGAGCAGGAAGGTGCGGGCGTTGCCCGGGATCACGTGGCTGGGATGGACGCCGTCGAAGTACTTCGCGTCGGAGATGTTGATGATGTTGAACCGCAGCTGCAGCGGGGTGATCGGTCGATAGCCGATCATGAGGTCGCCCTTCACATACGACGGCACTTCGTTCAGGTTGTCGCTGTTGGCGAACCGCCGATCCACGAAATTCGCGCCGCCGCCCACCTGCCACTGCGGCGTGATGTCGTACGTGGTCCACAGGCTCGCGCTGTTCTCCGGCACGTTGGGAACCCGGTTGCCCTCGATCGGCACGCCGGTCTGGACGTCGAAGGAGGAGAGGATCTTCGAATCGAGATACGTGTAGCCGAGCCAGACGTTCCAGCCGGTCAGGAGCTGACCCACCAGCTCGAGCTCGAAGCCGCGCACCCGCTGCTTGCCCTCGTTGACCTGGATGCCCAGTACCGGATCGGTGGTGCGCGCGTTGTCCTTGGTGGTCTGGAAGATCGCGGTGCTGAACCCGAGACGGCCCCGCAGGAAATTCAGCTTGGCCCCGACCTCGTAGGTCTGGTTGGTCTCGGCGTCGGTGTTGGCCGTGTTCGCGGCGAGCACCAGCGCCTCGGCGGAGGGATTGAAGGAGTTGCCCCAGGAGAAGTAGTAGGTCTGGTTCGGGGTGGGCAGCACCACCAGCGCGGCGCGCGGGCTCACTTCCTGGTCGGTCCGGTGGAACCGCTGGCCTGCGAAGTGGTTGTTGAAATCCGCGTCGAAGTAGTCGTAGCGCAGGCCGCCCATGATCCGGAGCCACTGGGTGAGCGCCATCTCGTCGACCGCGTAGACGCCCACGCTGGTCGCGTTGGCGTCGGAGTTGGCGGTCTTGACCCGGCCCATCCCGGAGAGATCCGGGAACGCGAACGGGTTGACGAGCGTGGTGGAGGGGACGTTGGTGAACGAGTACCGCTGGATCTCGGAGGTCTCGTAGCCCGCATCGACCCCGCCGACCAGCGTGTGCTTGAACGGCCCGGTGCTGAACTTCGCGACCACCTCCGCGTTGTTCAAGACGTACTGGTCGAGCTGGGCCCGCTGCGTTCCGGTGCGCGTCACCTGGATCTGGTCCACCGGCAGGGTGGTGAACGGTCCGCCCACGATGGCGGGAATGGAAACCAGCGAGCCGCGGTCGAGCGAGGCCAGGCGGAGGGTGTTGCGCAGCCGGAGGTTGTCGTTCCAGTCATGCTCGAATCGGATCGTGCCGATGTTGACGTCGTCGTGCTCGTAGTCGCGATCCGGCAGACCGTAGAAGTTGGCGTTGCGCACCGGGGCCGGCTCCCCGCGCAGATAGGGCAGGCCGTAGTCCGGCAGGTTGTTGTCGTACTGGTAGACGTAGCTGACGAAGAGGCGGGTGGGACCGTTGAGGCCGATGCCGACCGAGGGCGCGACCCCCCAGGTGTTGGTGTTGACGTCGTCGCGTCCCGGGACGTCCCCCTTGGAGAAGAGCAGGTTGAGGCGCGCCGCCCCCGAAGTGCCGAAGGGCTGGTTCAGGTCGGCGGTGGCGCGTCCCGAAGGGCCGGGCCAGCCGACGGTGCCGCCGATCTCGTAGAACGGGGTCAGCTTCGGCGTCTTGGTGACCTGGTTGATGACGCCACCGGTGGAGCCGCGCCCGAACAGGATCGAGGAGGGGCCCTTCAGGACCTCGATGGCCTCGAGGTTGAAGGTGTCGCGCGGATACTGCCCCAGGTCGCGCACCCCGTCGATGAAGATGTCGTTGCCGGCCGGGAAGCCGCGCAGCGTGAGGTTGTCGCCCTGGCGGCCGCCGCCCTCGCCGGCGGCCAGCGCCACCCCGGGCACGGTGCGGAGCGCGTCGCGGAGCGTGAAGAACGCGCGCTCCTCCATGATCTTCTCGGGGATGATCGTGATGGACTGCGGCGTGTCCTGGATCGGGTCCGGCAGCTTGTAGAGGCTCGGCTGCTCGATCTTGAACTGGTTGTACTGATCGCGCTCGCCCTGGACGTTGATGCCGGGCAGCGCGACGTCGTCCTTGGTCGGCTTCGCCGGCGACTGCTCGGTGGGCTTGGAGGGCGCCGGCGAGGTCTGCGCCCACGTCTCCGGAGCAGCCAGGGTCAATCCCACGCCGATGGTGGAGCCCGCGACACCGTGAAGGGCGGCGCGGCGTCTGACCCGCGCCAGGTGTCTCCAGAATGAACGGCAACGACCCATGTGTGCCTCCCGGGAAAAGTGGCCGGGCTGGCTCGCGTGGGTCGTGTCTACCGGGAGCTGGCTAGCGGGGCGTTGTTAGGTAACCCTAACTGGAGAACATTGTCAACCCTAATTCTCGCGCGCTGGGGAGGTCGCTGACCCGGCGCTTTGTGCCGCGGCCCACCGTCTGCGGATCGAACAGCATCAGATCGACCCAGGCTCCCGGCTGCAGGCGGCCGCGGTCGCGGATGCGGTAGAGGCGTCGGCCACCGTGCTGGTGACCGCGCGCACGGCCTGCTCGAGCGTGAGGTCGCCGCGCTCCCGCGCCCAGTGGCCGAACAGATGCAGCCCGAATCCCGCGTCGCAGAGGAACGACAGATGCGCGCCCGCGTCGGAGAGCGCGACCGCCGCGTTCGGATGGCGCAGGAGCCGCCGGACCTCGTCCTCGTCGATGTTGAAGAGCCGGCAGTCGAGCATCGCGTCCAGCTCGCCGTCGAGGCCGAAGTCGAGGAAGGTATCCCACGAGTGCTGGCCGCGCTCGCGGGCCAGCGCCCCGATGGTCGTGCCCTCGAGGCGCCGGTGCTCGGGCCGGCTCACCTCCGCGATCGTCAGGTGATCCCAGTTCTTGTCGCTGAAGCGGTTCGGCACTCCGGGGCGGGCGATCTCCTCCTTCAGGGCGGCCCGGAACGACGGGTCGGCCAGCACCTCGCGATAGCGCGTCTCGCTCTCGGCCACGATGGCGGGCCGCCAGGACAGAAACGCCTCCAGCGGATAGGGATGGCGCAGCGTGAACTCCATGCCGAGCGGGAAGCACCCGGCCTGAGCCCACAGCTCGCGGCCGCGGTCCGCGCGGCTTCGATCTCGCCGAGCTCGCGGAACACCCGGGTCGGATCGCCGGGGTCGACGAACATCGCCGCGATCATCACCGGCCGGCCGGTGCGGGCCGCGATCGACTCGAGCCACGGCACCGTGGACGTCGAGCACGAGCCGCCGCATCTCGGCGATCTCCGCGTCGGTGGCGGGCCGCCGGGTGGCATCCTCGCCGAGCACGTAGGTGCGCACCGAGGAGTGGCCGACGAACGAGGCCACGTTCGGCACCAGCCCGCGGCGCTCCAGCGAGACCAGATATTCCGGATACGATTCGAAGTCCCACCGGATACCCGCTCGCATCGCGTCGAGCGACATGCCCTCGACGTGGGTCAGGTTGCGCACCACGAGATCGCGGTGGACGGGCCGGCACGGGGCGATGGTGAAGCCGCAGTTGCCGATCACCACGGTGGTGACCCCGAGGCCCGTCGACGGCGTCGCGTACGGGTCCCACGTGAGCTGCGCGTCATAGTGGGTGTGCAGGTCCACGATCCCCGGGGCCAGCACCAGCCCCTGCGCGTCCACCTGCTCTCGTGCCGCCCCCAGCTCGCGGCCGCGCCGATCGTCGCCGATCGCGGCGATGCGGCCCTCCGTGACCGCCAGGCTTCCGTCGCGGGCGGGCGCACCGAGGCCATCGATGAGGCGAGCGTTGGAGATCACGAGATCGTGCACGGGGGCGGCCTCCTGGCGTTGGGTGATCCTGACCGGCCGGGGCTCGCCCGCCCCCGAGGACCGAGTCAATCGGCTCGGCTCAGAGCGTGCGCAGCGCCTCGGTCACCGGGACCCGTGCGGCCCGCACCGCGGGCAGCAGCCCGCCCGCAGTGCCGATGACCAGGGCCCAGACGAGGCCGCGGCCGAGGAGTCCCGGCGTCACCCGGAAATCGAAGGCGACCTGCGAGAAGGTGTTGAAGTTGAGCGTCGAGAGCGTGGCCCCGTCGCAGTACACGTAGGCCAGCGTCCCGCCGATCGCGCCGCCCAGCAGCGAGAGCAGCAGCGCCTCGATCATCACCGAGACGACCACCGGCGCGCCTCCGAAGCCGATGGCGCGCAAGGTGGCGATCTCGACCTGACGGCTGGCGATGGCCGAGTACATGCAGTTGAGCGCGCCGAAGGTGGCGCCGATCGCCATGAAGGTCGCCACCGTGTAGCCCAGCACGTTGATGAGGGTGGACAGCACGGTGGCCTGCTTGGCGTAGTACTCGGGCTCGCGCAGCACGGTGATCGAGAAGCGCGGGTCACGGCTCACCGAGTCGCGAAACGCGGCGAGGCCGGCGTCGGAGCCGTCGGCGAGGCGCGCGGTCACCGACTGGTAGCCGGTGCGCCGGAAGGCGGACATCGCCACCTCCGCGTCGGCCCAGATCTCGGACTCGTGCACGTCGCCGCCGCTCGCGAAGATGCCCACCACCGTCCAGTCGCTGTCGCGGAAGGCGATGCGCGAGCCGACCGTGAGCCCGGCGAACTGAGCGGCCGCCTTGCGTCCCACGATGACTTCCCGGATCCCGGGCTCGAAGCGGCGCCCTTCGAGGAGCCGCAGCTCGTCGCGGATCGCGAAGGCGGCGCGCTGCACGCCGCGGAACGGCACGTTGTTGGGATCGGTCTCGCCCTTGCGCGGCAGGTCCACCATGACGACCAGCTCCGCGGAGGCCTGCGGCCGACCGGTGTCGTCGCGGGCGACGCCGGGCAGCGCGGCCAGGAGCACCGCCTGGTCCCGGCCGACGCCGCTCGACAGCTCGGCGTCCGAGCCCGCGCGCAGCATGATCACCCGGTCGCTCCGTCCGGTGCTCGCGAGGGTATAGCGAAACCCCTCAGACATCGCGAGCACCGAGACCAGCACGCCCACCACCCCCGCGATCCCGACCACCACCACCAGCGACGTCCCGACCCGCTGCGGCAGGTTCCGCAGATTCATCAGCGTGATCGCGAGAATCTGATTCAGCGCGCGCATGAGCTACGCCCGAGGCGGTCGTATCCCGCAGCAACGCGTGCCGGTACTGCATTGATCTGATTGGGGGGGAGCGGCGTCGCTCCTCCCCCAAGCCCCTCCACCGGATGATTCCCACCCGTGTGCCCTGGTACGGGTTGCGTCGTCATGTTCGTGTCCGCCTACTGATGCCCGGAGAGGGCGTCGACGATTTTCAGGCGGTTCGCGCGCCAGGCGGGAGGTAGGCCGATGGCGAGCGCGACGCCGGCCGCGACCGCGGCCGCGAGGAGCCAGGTCTCGGGGCCGACGAAAAGGGGCGGAAAGCGGCCGCCGGTGGCGCCATTGAGCCCGGGCATCGCGGCCACCGCGGCGACCATGCCGAGGCTGCCGCCCAGCGCCAGGAGCAGCACCGCCTCGGCGAGCACGAGCGCGGTGATCTTGCCGTCGGAGAAGCCGAGCGTCTTCAAGATGGCCAGCTCGGGGACGCGCTCGCGGATGGCCTGCGCCATGGTGTTGCCGGTCAGGATCAGGATGGTGAAGAAGACCGCGATCAGGATGCGGGTCACGAGCGCGCCGATGTCGCCGATCTGCTTGGCGAAGCCGATCGCGAACTCCTTCTCGGGCTGCGTCTTGGTCTCGTCGGGCGAGTTCATGAACCGGGCGTCGATGGCGGCGGAGATCGCGCGCGCCTGCGTCGAGTCGGCGATGCGCACGATGTACCAGCCGGTCTTGCCGCGCCCGGACTGCCGGGCCTCGTCGAAGTACGCCACGTTGATGAGCACCATGTCGGTGTTGCCGCGGACCGCCGGGTCCTCCGCGTCGATGATGCCCACCAGGTCGAACTCCCAGTTCATGCTGCCGTCGGTCCTGGGATGGATCTCCGAGCTGATCGGCAGCTTCTGCCCGACCCTCCAGGCGAAGCGGTCCACCAGCCGCTGGCCGGCCAACGCGCCGGTGCGGGTCCTCGCGAACGCCTCCCGGTGCGCGGGGGCGACCGTGAACTCCGGATACATGTCCAGGTAGCGATTCGGGTCGACCGCGAAGACCGGGAACGCGTTCGACTCGTTCTGGTACTTGGCCCCGAACCAGTCCGCGGAGGCCACGCCCACCACGCCCGGCACCTGCTCGATGCGCCGCAGGTAGGCCATCGGCAGCGGCTCGATGATCGAGTAGCGTGCGGTGGTGAGCAGGCGCTTGGCGTCGGCGCTATCCGCGCCCGACTCGAAGGCCACCTGCACCGCCTGCAGGAGTCCGAAGAGGGCGAAGGCGACCGCGATCGACAGCAGGGTGAGGATCGTGCGCGTCTTCTTGCGGAACAGCCCGGCCCAGAGCAGCGGGAGGTATCTCACACCGAGCGCGGCTCCGCGGTCATGGTGCCCTTGTCCAGGTGCACCCGCCGGCGAGCGTACTCCGCCGCCTTCGGATCGTGGGTGACCATCACGACGGTCTTGCCGTGGTCCCGGTTCAGCATCTGCAGGAGCCGCAGCACGTCGTCGGCGGTGGCGCGGTCGAGATCCCCGGTGGGCTCGTCGCAGACCAGCAGGGTGGGATCCGACACGATGGCCCGGGCGATGGCCACCCGCTGTTCCTGGCCGCCGGAGAGCTCGCGCGGCTTGTGCCGCGCCCGGTCGGCCAGGCCCACCAGGGTCAGCGCGATGCGTGCCCGCCGCCGGCGCTCGGCCGACGACAGATCGGTGAGCAGCAGCGGCAGCTCCACGTTGCGCTGCGCGGACAGCGCGGGCAGGAGGTTGTAGAACTGGAAGACAAAGCCCACGTGGGCGGCGCGCCAGGCGGCCAGGTCGCCGCCCGAGAGCCGGTCGATGCGACGGCCGGCCACCACGATGGTGCCGCCGGTGGGCGAGTCGAGGCCGCCGATGAGGTTCAGCAGGGTGGTCTTGCCCGAGCCGGATGGGCCCATCAGGGCCACGAAGTCACCACGCGGGATGTCCAGGTCCACGCCGTGCAGCACCTCGATCCGCTCGCGGCCGCGGTGGTAGACCTTGGTGATTCCCCGGATCTCGACCAGGCACTCCACCGGAATCGGCCTACTTGCCCTCGGCGGGGGCCACCGCCTGGCCATCGCGCAGCGAGGACGGCGGCGCGAGCACCACGCGCTCGCCGTCGCGGAGGCCGCTCACCACGCGACGCTGGCCCGTCTCGTCGCCGCCGAGGGTCACCACTCGTCGCGCCACCCGGCCGTCCGCGTACACGAACACGATCGATTCGCCGCCCTCGCGGCGCACCGCGTCCGCGGGCACCAGCACGCCGGTCGGGGCCGGCGCGGGCGCGCCGCCGGCGGGCTTCGACTCGAGGAAGCCCACCCGCACGCCCATGTCCGGCACGATGCGCGAGTCCTTCGCCTTGATCGCGATGCGGACCTTCACGGTGGCCTTGGTGCGGTCCGCGGTCGGGATGATGGCGATCACCTCGCCCGGGATCTTCCAGTCCGGGTAGGCGTTGAGGGTCGCTTCCACCGGCTGTCCCGCCGCCACGCGATTGATGTAGGCCTCGTTGACGTCGACCTGGATCTCCAGCGAGTCCATGTCCACGATGGTGCCGATGCCGGTGCGGGTGAAGCCGCCACCCGCCGAGATCGGCGAGATCATCTCGCCCGGCTGCGCCGACTTGGCCACGACCACGCCGCCGAACGGCGCGCGGATGATCGTGTTGTCGAGCTGCACCTGTGCCACCGACACCGACTCCTCCGCCACCTTGATCTGCTCCTGCGTGCTGGCCAGCCGGGCGCGCAGCATGTCGCGCTGGGCGAGCGCGGCGTCGATCGACTGCGGGCTCACCAGCCCGCGGTCGTAGAGACCCCGCTGCCGGGCGTAGTCGCGCTCCGCCTGCTCGAGCTGGGCGCGCACCTCCGCGAGCTGCGAGCGGGCGGCCGCGAGCTGGGCGCGGGCCAGGTCGAGCTGGGCGCGAGCCTCGGTGTCGTCCAGGCGCGCGAGCACCGCGCCCTCGCGCACCCGCATGCCCTCCTCGATCAGGACCTCGGTGACCTTGCCGGTGATCTTGGCCGATACGGTGGCCTGCCGGCGGGCGGTGACGTAGCCGCTGGCGTCGAGCACCGATCCGGGGCCGCCGCCCGGCGTCGCCGCGCGCGCCACCGTGAGCTGCACCACCGGCGGCCGCGTGCGCGCCCACGCGAGCCACGCGCCGACCGCCGCGATCACCACCGCGAGCACGACGATTCCGTACAGACGACCCCGCCGGCGGGGCGGGCGATCCGCGCCGCGGTCGATACGGAGCTGGTCCAGGAGCTCGCGAGACATGAGGTCTCAGTGTGCCACAGCCGGCCCCGGTGGTAGAATCAGCCGCCGAAATTCGACCCGCTCGCGTCGTGGAGGGGACATGGAGCTGACCGCCAAGCGCTTCGCCGATACGGTCGTCCTCTTCCCGGTGGGCCGCATCGATCACGCGACCGCCGACACGCTGCGGGACGGGATCGCGCTCCACGTGGGCCCGTCCGCGGCCGGCCGCGATCGGGTGGTGATCGACCTCAGCGGCGTCGAGTACATCAGCAGCGTCGGCTTGCGCGTGCTCATGGTCGCCTCCAAGGAGGCCAAGACGCACGGGCGCACCCTCGCGGTGTGCGGGCTGCAGCCGGTGGTGCGCGAGATCTTCGAGATCAGCCGCTTCAATCTCGTGCTGAAGGTGTTCCCGACGCTCCGGGAGGCGCTCACCGCGGTGTCGCCCGCCGCCCTGGCCGCGTTCGAAGCCGCCTGACCGTCCCGCCATGCGCGTTCGCTTCTGGGGCACCCGCGGCTCGATCCCGGTGGCCATGTCATCATCGGAGGTGCAGCGCAAACTGGTGACCGCGCTGGTGGCCGCGGCCGGGCGCGGTCTCGATACGCCGGGCAAGGCGCGCGCCTTCGTGGAGCAGGAGCTCGATTTCTCCGTCTCGCACACCTTCGGCGGCAACTCCTCCTGCGTGCAGCTTCAGACCGAGGACCAGGACTACACGCTGTGCGATCTGGGGAGCGGGGCGCGGGTGTTCGGCAACGACGTGCTGGCCACCCGCGGCCCGGCCGGACATCGCTTCCACGTGTTCATGTCGCACCTGCACTGGGACCACATCATGGGGTTCCCGTTCTTCATGCCGGCCTACCTGCCCGGCAACCACGTGCGCATCTACGGCTGCCACGACACGCTCGAGGAGGCCTTCCGCCGCCAGAATGCGGCGCCGTCCTTCCCGGTGGATTTCTCCCGGATGGGCGCGCAGATCGAGTTCATCCGACTCGAGCCGGAGCGCGACTACGACATCGCGGGCATGCGGGTGCGGGCGAAGCGGCAGCACCACGGGGGGGTCTCGTACGGGTATCGCTTCGAGAAGCAAGGCCGGGCGGTGGTGTATTCGACCGACTCCGAGCACAAGCAGGCCGACCCGCAGGAGACGAAGGCGTTCGTCGAGTTTTTCCGTGACGCGGACCTGGTGATCTTCGACGCGCAGTACTCGCTCGCCGACGCGGTCTCGGTCAAGGAGGACTGGGGGCACTCGAGCAACGTGGTGGGCGTGGAGCTGTGTCAGCTCGCGCGGGCCCGCCGGCTCTGCCTCTACCACCACGAGCCGATCTTCGACGACGAGCGCATCGCCGCTCTGCTCGCCGAGACGCGCAGGCTCGAGGAGATCACGCGGGGCGATCATCGGCTCGAAGTCTTCGCCGCCTACGACGGCCTGGAGATCGCGCTCTGAGGCCATCGGTCTGAGCGCGGTCGCCCCGGAGCGTCCGCACTGGGCCGAGCGCCGATGGGCCCGCGCGCTCCGCGGCGGGCGGGGCCAGCCGCTCGGCATCCTGCTCCTGGCTCTCCTGCTGGCGATCGTGTTCCCCGATGTGCCCGGTTTGCGCGTCCTCCGCCTCGCCGCGTTCGATACCTACCATCGTCTGATGCCGCGCACGCCGCGCACGGAGCCCGTGGTCATCGTGGCCATCGACGAGGACAGCCTGCGGACCCATGGCCAGTGGCCGTGGCCGCGCAGCTGGCTGGCTCGGCTCGTCTCCCGCGTGGCCCAGGCGGGGCCCGCCGCGATCGGCCTCGACATCCTGATGCCGGAGCCCGACCGGCTGTCGCCCGCCCGGCTCCCGGGCCTGGTGGAGGGGCTGGATCCGGACCTCGCGCAGAAGCTCACCGCGCTGCCCGGCAACGACACGCGCCTCGCGGAGGCGCTGCGCGGCCGCCGCGTGGTGCTGGGGCTGGCCGGCCTCGAGCAGCCGGAGGCCGGACGGCCGCCCGCGCTCGGCCTGGCGCCGGTGCGCTCCTTCGGCGGCGACCCGGCGCCATTCGTTCGCCGCTATGCGGCCGCGCTGCACAGCATCGACGAGATCGACGCGGCCGCGGCCGGCCGCGGGGTCATCAGCGTGGATCCGGAGGGCGGGGTGGTGCGGCGCATGCCCCTCCTCGTCTCGATCGGCGGCACGCTCGCCCCGTCGCTCGGCACGGAGATGCTCCGGGTGGCGACGGGCGCGCCGGCGCTGTCGGTGCGCGTCGGACCCGGCGGCCTCGAGGCGGTCGCGGTGGGCGATGTCATGGTGCCCAGCGAGCGCGACGGCCACGTGTGGCTCTACTACAGCCAGCACCGGCCCGAGCGCTTCGTGTCGGCGGCCGCGGTGCTCGCGGGCCAGGTCGATCCCGGGCGCTTCACCGGCCAGCTGGTGCTGGTCGGGGTGACCGCGCTCGGCCTCTCGGATTACCAGGCGACTCCGGTCGCCGATCGCATGAGCGGGGTCGAGCTGCACGCGCAGCTGCTGGAGAACATGATGGATCGCACGCTGCTGTCCCGGCCGCCCCTGGCCCGTGCTCTCGAGGTGAGCGTGCTGGCCGTCGCCGGCGTGCTGCTGATCGTCGGGGTGCCGCGCGTGCGGCCGCGGAGATCGGTCGCGCTGTTCCTGCTGCTGTCCGCCGCGATCGTGGCGCTCGGCTTCGTGCTGTTCGCGGCTCGGGGTCTGCTCGTCGACTGGGTCACGCCGGTTCTGGCGCTCGGCGTCCTCTACACGCTCATGCTGGCGCTGACCCTGACCGAGACCGAGAGCCATCGGCGCGCGCTGCGCCGCGAAGTCGAGCGACAGCGCGAGGCCGCGGCCCGGCTCGCCGGCGAGCTGGAGGCGGCGCGCCGGATCCAGATGGGCACCCTGCCGCGGCCGGCGGTCGCCTTCCCGGGCGAGCGGCGCTTCGAGATCCACGCGAGCCTCGAGCCCGCGCGCGAGGTCGGCGGTGATCTGTACGACTTCTTCCGGCTGGACGCCGATCACCTCTTCTTCATGATCGGCGACGTCTCGGGCAAGGGCCTGCCCGGCAGCCTGTTCATGGCGATCAGCAAGGCGCTCTACAAGTCGACGGCACTGCGCCGGCACGGCCAGGTCGCGGCCATGATGCGCGAGGCCGACGCGGAGATCTCGCGCGACAACGCAGAGGGGCTCTTCGTCACCGTGGTGGCCGGGATCCTCGACGCCCGGTCCGGCGCGCTCGAGTATTGCAGCGCGGGCCACGAGCCCCCGTTCCTCCTGCCGCGGCGCGATCGCGGACTCGAGCGCCTGCAGGAGGGCGGAGGGCCGCCGCTCTGCTCGGTGGACGAATTTCCCTACACCGCGGCGACGCACGCGCTCGAGCCCGGCGACACGCTGGTGCTGATCACCGACGGCATCACCGAGGCGGCTCGTGAGGATGGCGGCCTCTACGGCCGGGCGCGCCTCGAGGCCCTGCTGGCCGGGCTCGGCGCCACGGTCAGCGCCGCCGAGGTGGGCGAGGCCATTCGCCGCGACGTCAGGCTGTTCACGTCTGGCGCCGATCCCTCCGACGATATGGCCATCGTCGTCATCCGCTTCAACGGCCCCTTCACAAACCCTCTCCCCAAGGGGGAGAGGGCAGGGTGAGGGGCGCGCCGGGGTGGCGCTACCGCACGTCGATCTCGACCCGCCGGTTCTGCGGCTCCGGGACCTCGTCCGGGGTCGCTACGAGCGGCTCGCGCTCGCCGCGCCCCTCCACGCGGATGCGATCCGCCGGCACGCCCGCTTTCACCAGCTCGTCGCGCATGCGCTCGGCGCGCCTCAGCGACAGCGCGTCGTTGTAGGGCACGGTCCCGACGCGGTCCGTGTGGCCGATGACGACGATCTCCGCTGCGGGGCGCTTGGCGATCTCGCCCGGAATGGCGGCGACGATCTGCTTGGATTCGGGCGTCAGCTCGTCGCGCGCCTCCAGGAAATAGAGCGTGAAGGAGACGGGCCGGCCGGGCTGCGCGCCCAGGGCCGCCCCGAACGCCTGTCGGGCCTCCGCCTCGGTGACGGCGCCCGCCTCCACCCGTCCCGGCTCCTTGATCCGCGCGGCGGCGTACGGCTGATCGAGCACCGTCGCCTTGCCGCCGCTCTCCACGCTGACCGCACCGGTCTTGCCGTCGGGCCCGGGCAGCAGCACGTAGAGGTCGTCGCGCGCCGGCCGGGCGCAGCCGGCCAGCAGCAGGAGGGCCAGCGCGGCGAGTCCGGTCAGACCGCGCACGCCGATCGCGAAGGTGGTCACTCCTTCGGGACGCCGGTGCGCACCAGGAACTCGGTGCCGCGCACGCCGAGCACCGCCGCGGGCGTTTTGACCTTCATGGCGTCCGCCGACTGCTTGGCCAGCTTGCCGGAGACCACCGCCAGCGTGCCCTGCTTGAGCGAGCTTTCGAAGGCGCCCTGATGGGTGGTCGAGTCGAACGCGAAGCGGTCGATGGCGAGCACGCTGTTGGGGCCGGCCGAGAGCAGGCTGTTGTCGAGGAAGGTGATCCCCACCGAGCCGTCGCTGCCGGTGGTCACCACATCGCCGGCCTGCACGGTGGCGCCGACCTCCGCGGGCCGCTTCTGCCCCGCGCGCTCGATCTGCACGGTCCCCCGGGACACCTTCACGTGGCCGGCCTCCTGGGCGGCGCCGGCCGGGCACAGGCCGGCGACTGCGAGAGCGGCCACGACAAGCGAGGAGAGTAGTCGTGACATGGCGCCCTATAATAGCGCAGGGCGCGGCCCGCCGGAGCGGGCTCACGCGGATCCACAGGAGGCGTCATGGCCAGGAAGCTCATCAGCTCGAACTCGACGTTCGAAAAGCAGATCGGCTACTCCCGCGCGGTGGTGGCCGGCGACTGGGTGCTGGTGTCGGGGACCACCGGGTTCGACTACACGACCATGTCCATCTCGGACGATCTGCTGCAGCAGGCCGAGCAATGCCTCCAGAATATCGACTCCGCGCTGCACGAGGCCGGGTCGAGCCTCCGGGACGTGGTGCGGGTCACCTACATCCTGCCGAACCCCGGCGAGTTCGAGCGGTGCTGGCCGGTGCTCCGCAAGTATTTCGGCGACGTGCGCCCGGCCGCCACGATGATCGCGGCCGGCCTCGTCGATCCGCGCATCAAGATCGAGATCGAGGTCACCGCGCTGAAGGGCTCGTGAGCCGACACGTCTGGGGCTGAGCCGACGGACGACCCATGACCGGCGCCTCCCACCACCGCGTCTTTCCCGCTCGCCGCGACGCCCTGCCCGAGGTCTCCGCCTTCCTCGGCCAGGTCTGCTCGGCCGCCGGCCTCGGGCGCGACACGTGCCTGCGCGTCACCCTGCTGGTGGAGGAGCTGTTCACCAACACGGTGGTGCACGGCCATGGGGCCGACAGCGACGAGCCAGTGCTTCTCGACTGCCAGGTCACACCCGGCCGCATCGCGCTCACCTACGAGGACACCGGCCCGGCCCACGATCCGTTCGCTCGCATCGTCGCGCCCGACGACGCGGCTCAGGTCGAGGATCGGCCGGTGGGCGGCCTCGGCGTCCTGCTGGTCTCGGCGATGGCGCAGCAGGTCGAGTACCGGCGCGCCGGCGACCGCAATCGCATCTCGCTCGTCATCGGCGCCGAGTCCTGATTCCCGCCCGCGACGGCTCCGCCCGAGCCTAGGCAGGCCGGGCGCTCCCTGCTACCATCCCCGCGGAGGTCCTCCATGAACTGGAAGTCCGAGATGGACGAGCTGCGGCGCCGCGAGGAGTTCGCGGAGCGCCTCGGCGGCCCCGAGCGGGTGAAGCGGCAGCACGACGGCGGCCGCTACACGATCCGCGAGCGCATCGGGCGGCTGGTGGACGCCGAGAGCTTCCACGAGATCGGCAAGATCGCCGGGAAGGCCTCCTACGACGCCCGGAACGACCTGAAGGAGCTCACCCCGTCGAACTTCGTCTTCGGCCGCGCCCGGATCGACGGCCGGCCGGTGGTGGTGGGCGGCGACGACTTCACGGTGCGCGGTGGCTCGGCCGACGCCACCATCAAGGGCAAGCACAACCAGTGCGAGCAGATGGCCAACGAGCTACGGCTGCCGCTCATCCGCCTCGTGGAGGGCTCGGGCGGCGGCGGCTCGGTGAAGACCATCGAGACCACCGGCCGCGCCAACGTGCCCGGCGTCTCGGGCTGGGAATGGGTGGTCAACAGCATCGGCACCGTGCCGCGGGTGGCGCTCGGCCTGGGCTCGGTGGCCGGCCTCGGCGCCGCGCACCTGGCCGCCGCGCACCTGTCGGTGATGGTGAAGGACAAGTCCGCGCTCTTCGTCGCCGGCCCGCCGGTGGTGGAGCGCCTCGGGCAGAAGCTCACCAAGAACCAGCTGGGCGGCTGGCAGATCCAGCTCAAGTCGGGCGCGGTGGATCTGGCGGTCGACACCGAGGAGGACGCCTTCGCGGTGGCGCGGCGGTTCCTGTCGTACCTGCCGTCGTCGATCTACGAGCTGCCGCCGCGCGGCCCGCGGACCGACGATCCGCGGCGCCGCGAGGAATGGCTCGCCGACGCGGTCCCGCGCGACATCCGCAAGCCCTACAAGATGCGCGCGATCGTCGAGGCGGTGGTGGACCGCGACTCGTTCTTCGAGATCCAGCCGCTCTACGGCCGCGCGATCATCACCGGGCTGGCCCGGCTCGACGGCTGGCCGGTGGCGGTGCTGGCCAGCGATCCGTACTTCTACGGTGGGGCCTGGACCGCCGACACCTGCCAGAAAGTGGAGCGCTTCGTCGACTTCGCCCAGACCTTCCACTTGCCGGTCTTCTACCTGGTGGATTGCCCCGGCTTCCTGATCGGGCTCGAGGCCGAGCAGACCGGCACCATCAAGCAGGGGGTGCGGGCGATGGCCGCGATCTGGCAGTCGACGATCCCGTGGTGCGCGGTCATCATCCGCAACGTGTTCGGGGTGGCGGGCGCGGCCCACAAGCCGGGCGCGCGCTATGGCCCGCGCTACGCGTGGCCGTCGGGCCGCTGGGGCTCGCTGCCGCTCGAAGGCGGCATCGAAGCGGCCTACCGCGCGGACCTGGACGCGGCCGCGGATCCCGCCGCGAAGATGATCGAGATCGAGGAGCGGCTGCAGAAGCTTCGCTCTCCGTTCCGCTCCGCGGAGACGTTCTGGATCGAGGAGATCATCGACCCGCGCGCGACCCGCCCGCTGCTCTGCGAGTTCGCGGAGCTGGCCGCGCCGCTGCGCGAGCCGGGCCCGTTCACGCATCGGATGCGGCCCTGAGGTTGGCGCATACCACGGTCCCTCACGCCAACCCTCTCCCCAGCGGGGAGAGGGCAGGGTGAGGGGAGAGAAGTAAGAGGAGGGAAGGCACTCCCAACATGGCGTACCAGGCGTTCGATCTGACCGGCAAGACCGCGATCGTCACCGGCGGCAACAGCGGCATCGGCCTCGGCATGGCGGAGGCGCTGGCTCACGCCGGCGCGGCCGTCTGCGTCTGGGGCACCAGCGAGGACAAGAACGTGCACGCGCTGGCCCGTCTGCACGCGATCGGCGCCAAGGCGCTGGCGCTCCGCTGCGACGTGAGCGATGAGCCCGCGGTGGACCGCGCCTTCGCGGAGACGGTGGACGCCCTGGGCGGCGTGGACGCCTGCTTCGTCAACGCGGGTGTCTCCGGCCGGGGCCCGGCCGCCAGCTTCGCGGAGATGACCACCGAGGAGTGGCACCGCGTGCTGCGGGTCAACCTCGACGGCGCGTTCTTCACCCTGCGCGCGGCGGCGCGGCACATGATCGGCCGCGGCGAGGGCGGCTCCCTCGCGGTCACCGCCAGCCTGGCCGCGCTCGAGGGCTCGCCGCTCAGCGCGCACTACGCGGCCAGCAAGGGCGCGATGCTCTCGGTGATGCGGGCGCTCTCGGTCGGGCTCGCCCGCCACAAGATCCGCGTCAACGCGATCGTGCCGGGCTGGATCGACACGCCGATGACCGAGAAGGCCCTCCACGGCGATGCCTTCAAGACCCGCGTGCTCCCGCGGGTTCCGGTGCGGCGCTGGGGCACCGGCGCCGACTTCGGCGGTATCGCGGTCTACCTCACCAGCGACGCGAGCAGCTACCACACCGGCGACACCTTCGTCATCGACGGCGGCTACGCCATCTTCTAGCTCCTCGAAGGGGGCCCCGGTGGCCCCCTTCGAGCTTCCCCCAGGAGCCAGGATTGCGCGGGCAAAAGCCCGCGCTCGAGCGGAGGTTACTCAGATGCGCTTCTGCATTGGCTGCCCCAGTACCCTCTCCCCTCAGGGGGAGAGGGCAGGGTGAGCGCTGGTGCTTTGGCGCCTAACCCCTCCTCCACTCCCCCGGCTGGAGCCGTCCCAGCGCATACGGGCCCACCGCCACCCGGATCAGCCGCAGCGTCGGGTGTCCCACCGCGGCGGTCATGCGCCGCACCTGCCGATTCCTCCCCTCGCGGAGCCCGATCTCGAGCCACGCGGTAGGCACGGCGGCGCGGCGACGAATCGGCGGATCCCGCGGCCAGAGTAGAGACGGCTCGGCGATGCGCCGCACGCGCGCGGGCCGCGTGCGCCCGTCGCCGAGGGTCACGCCTCGCCGCAGCCGCTCCAGCGCCTGGGCCGTCGGCTCGCCCTCGACCTGCGCCCAGTACGTCTTGTCCACGTGATGCCGCGGATCCGCGAGCCGCGCCTGGAGCGCGCCGTCGTCGGTGAGCACCACCAGGCCCTCGCTGTCGTAATCGAGGCGGCCGGCCGGATACACGTCGCGCACCGGCACGAGATCCGCCAGCGTCGGCCGTCCGCCGCGATCGGTGAACTGGCAGAGCACGCCGAACGGCTTGTTGACGAGGATCAACGTCACTCGGGCTGGAGCGCCGCCATCTGGCCCGGATCCAGATCGAGCCAGACCTTCTCGTCCACCTCGAACACCTCGTACGGGCGCGTGGTCACCCGCAGCGCGAGTCGGCTGCCCGCGGGCCGCACCGTGTAGTCCCAGTACTCGCCCAGGTACGCGCGCTGCACCAGCTGTCCGGGCACCACCGCGGCGCGGCTGCCCGGAGGCGGTGGCTGACGGTGCAGCGCGATCGACTGCGGCCGCAGCGAGAAGGCCACGCGGCCCTGGATTGCGGCCGGCTCGGGGAAGGCGCGGCGAGGAACCGTGAACCCGTCGAAGGCGACGTCGTCGCCGCGGACCTCGCCGTCGAGCAGGTTGGTGCGGCCGATGAAGCCGGCCACGAAGCGGGTGCGGGGGCGCGCGTAGAGCGCGCGCGGGGCGTCGACCTGCTCGACCCGGCCCTGGTTCATGACCGCGATCCGGTCGGAGGCCACCATCGCCTCGGCCTGATCGTGGGTGACGTAGACGGTGGTGATGTGGAACTCGTCGTGGAGGCGGCGGATCTCGTAGCGCATCTCCTCGCGCAGGTTCGCGTCGAGGTTGCTGAGCGGCTCGTCCAGCAGTAGCACCGTGGGCTGCACCACGATGGCCCGGGCCAGGGCCACGCGCTGCTGCTGGCCGCCGGACAGCTCTTGTGGATAGCGCTCGGCCAGGTGGCCCATCTGCACCACCTCCAGGATGCGGCCCACCCGCTCCCGGATCTCGCCCTTCGGCCGCCGGCGGACCTCGAGGCCGAACGCGACGTTCTCGGCCACCGTCATGTTGGGCCAGATCGCGTAGCTCTGGAAGATCATCGACATGTTGCGCTTCTCGGGCGGCAGCGAGGAGCCCGGCGACGAGATGGTGCGACCGTCCATCGCGATGGTGCCCTCGCTCGGGTCGAGGAAGCCCGCGATCATCCGCAGCGTCGTGGTCTTGCCGCAGCCCGAGGGCCCGAGCAGCGAGACGAACTCGCCCGGCGCCAGCGTGAGGCGGAAGCGGTCCACCGCGGTCACGGGGCCGAAGCGTCGGCTCACGTCGGTCAGCACGAGGCGGCTCACGTGGCGGTCCTCCGCAGGAGGAAGTCGCGCCCGACCAGGCGGAAGCCCAGCAGCACCAGCGCCACCGTCACCACGACCAGGATCAGCCCCATCGAGGACAGGAGCTCGAAGTTGCCCTCGTCGCTCTTGTCGAACAGGAGGACCGAGAGCACCTGCGTCCCGGTGGTGTAGAGGAAGATCGCGGAGGACAGCTCGCGGGTGGCGGGGATGAACACCAGGATGAAGGCGCCCGCCAGCCCGCGGCGCAGGAGCGGGGCGACGATTCGACGGAGGGCCAGGAGCCGGCCGCCGCCCAGGATGCGCGCCGCGTCCTCCAGTTCCGGGTTGATGCTGCGCAGCGCCGCGTCGCTGTTGCTGTAGGCGATGGGCAGAAAGCGCGTGGCGAAGGCCAGGATCAGGATCCACGCGGTGCCGTAGAGCACGAGCGGCCTGGTGGTGTAGGCCGCGTAGAAGCCGATGGCGAGCACGATGCCCGGGATCACGAACGGCGCCATCGCCACGTAGGTGAGCACGCGGCCGAGCGGCACCAGCCGGCGAGCCACGATGTAGGCGATGGCCAGGGCCAGCCCGAGCGCGATGATCGACGCGGCGCCCGCGTAGACGAAGGTGTTCACGGTGGCCATGCGGGTGGCGGTCTGGTCGAAGAGCACGAAGCGCAGGTTGCGCAGGGTGACGTTGTCCCACGAGAGTCCGCGGCCCCACGCCCGCGCAAACGCGGCCTGCAGGATCACCAGCATGGGCAGGAAGAACGACAGCGACGTGATGAGCAGGCAGTAGCCGAGCAGCACCCAGCGCCACGGGCCCAGGCGCAGCAGGCGCCGCTCGCCGCCCTTGCCGGTGAGGGCCACGAAGCCCTTGCGCGCGATGAGCCGGTACTGCAGCCAGAACAGGAACACGGTGATGAAGAGCAGCGGCATCGCGTACGCGGCGGCCACCTGCACGCGGGGCGGGAACTCGAACATCTGCCAGAGCATGGTGGTCATGACCTGAAAGCGCGCGGGGAGCGCGATGAGCGCGGGCGAGCCGAAGAGCGCGATGGCCTCCAGGAACTCCACGATGAAGGCGCCCATGATGGCGGGCAGGGCCAGCGGCAGCGTCACCCGAAGGGTGGTGCGCAGCGCGCCCGCGCCGAGCGTGCTCGCCGCGTCCTCCATCTCCGAGGAGATCAGGTCGAGGGCGGACCGGGTGAACACGAACATGTAGGGGAAGGAGTAGCAGGCGATGACCAGCACGAGGCCGGTCATGCTGTAGACGTTGAACGGGCCGGCCGCCGCGCCGGTGAGGCCCGAGTACAAGCGGTTGAGCCAGCCCGCGTTGGGCCCCGCCATCAGGATCCAGGCCACCGCGCCCAGGTAGTTCGGCATGATGAACGTGCCGAGGACCGCGGCCCACACCAGACCCTTGGCCGGCATGTCGGTGCGGGAGACCGCCCACGCCATCGGCACCCCGAACACGGTGCACACCACCGCCGCCGAGAGCCCGACGATCAGGGAATTGATGAGCGCTTCGACGTGGCGCCAGCGGCCGTAGGCCGCCACGTAGTTCTCGAGCGTGAACGCGCCGGTGTCCGGGTGCTCGAAGCTCGCCCACAGGAGGCGGGCGAGGGGGTTGATCACGAGCAGCAGCAGCAGCGCGATCAGCAGCAGCCAGACGACGAGCGAGCGATCAGATGCCAAAGGTCTCGCGGAACAGCTCCTTGACCTCGGGGATGCCCTTCTCGATCTCGGTCGCGGAGGGGCGGATGGTCTTGACGTCGGTGAGCGGCCGCGCGCCCGCCATCGGCTTCACGTGCTTGTTCACCGGGTCCTGGTACTGCTGCACCATCACCTCGTTGCCCTCGCGGCTCAGGAGGTACTCGACGAACAGCTTCGCCGCATTGGGCGCGGGGGCGTTCTTGAGGATGCCGGAGGCGGAGACCATCAGGATCGCGCCGTCCTCCGGATAGACCACCGCGAGCGGGTTGCCCTTGGCTTTGCTCTCCAGGGTGGTGGCCGCCGGCCCCGCGGCCACGATCGACTCCTTGGCGTTCAGCATGGTCACGGTGTCGTTGATGGAGCGGCCGATGCGCGGCTTGTTCTGCTCGAGTTTCTTGAAGTAGTCCCAGCCGTACAGCTTCTTCATCTGCACCACCCAGGTGCCCACGTAGCCGCTGAAGCCGGGATGGCCGATCGAGACCTTGCCCTTCCAGCGCGGGTCGGCGAGGTCGGTCCACTTCTTGGGCGCCTCCGCGGCGGAGACCACGCTCGAGTTGTAGGTGATGAGCACGAGGCCGGCCGCGGTGGCCACGAAGAGGTCGTCCGGGTCGTTGAACGAGCGGAAGGCGTCGACCAGCTCGGGCAGGTTCCTGGGCTTGTAGGGCTGCAGCCACCCGTCGTGCTTCATCTTCGTGTAGTGGCTCTGGTCGGTGGAGCTGATCACCGAGGCCTGCGCGATGCCCGCCTTCTGGTCCTGGGCCAGTCGCTGGTAGGCCACCTGGGCGGTGGTGCGGATGTAGTTGCACTTCACGCCGGGATACTTCTTCTCGAAGCCCTGGCAGATGGCGGCCGCGGTCTCCGAGTTGTAGTGGGCGGTGTACCAGGTGAACTCCTTCTCCTTCTTGGCCGCCTCGTGCAGCGCCGCCTCGCCGTCGAAGGCGGCCACCGGACCGGCGAGTCCCACCGTGAGGGCGAGGAGGACCGCGAGAATCATCGGGACCGATCGTGAGAGAGACGTCATGGGTCGTACCCCCGTGCGAGGACTGCGTGAGAGCCGGGCCATCGCGCTACCGGCCGGTGAAGCGGGGTGGGCGCTTCTCCACGAAGTGGGCGACGCCCTCCTTGAAGTCCTCGGCGGTGAAGCTCCGCTTCATCTCCTCTTCCGCGACCGCGGTCGCCTCCGCGAGCGACTGGAACTGCGCCTCCCAGATCTGCCGCTTCATGACCCGCATCGAGCGCGGCGACACCAGGTCGGCCAGCTCGCGCGCGTAGGCGCGGACGTCGTCCAGCAGCGCCGCGGCCGGCCGCACCTGCGACACCAGGCCCACGGCGAGCGCCTCCGCCGCGGTGATCTTGCGCGCGCTCAGCAGCAGGTCGAGCGCGTGCTGCAGCCCCACCAGGCGCGGCAGCATGAAGCTCACCCCGTGCTCGGCGATGAGCCCGCGGCGCGCGAAGGCGGTGGTGAAGACCGCGGTGTCGGCCGCGATGCGCAGATCGCAGTAGAGCGAGATGACGAGGCCGAGGCCGGCGGTGGCGCCGTTGAGCGCCGCGATGATGGGCTTGGGCACCATCGGGAAGTAGGCGTAGGGCCCCCGGAAGTCCGCGCGGACGGCCGCGTCGCCGGCCGCCGCCGGTGCCGCCGACCAACCATTGCCCTCGCCGATCGCGCCCGCGCCCACGATGCCGGAGAGCAGCTGCATGTCGGCGCCCGCGCAGAAGCCGCGCCCGGCGCCGGTCAGCACGATGACCCGCACCGACTCGTCGCGCGCGGCCTCGTCCATCGCCTGCCGCACCTCGCGCCCCATCACCCCGGTCCACGCGTTGAGCTTGTCGGGGCGATTCAGCGTGACGGTGGCGATGCGCTCCTTCGCCTCGTACCGGATCTGCTCGTAACCCATGACCCTCCTCCTGAGGTGGCCGCATCATACACCGGGGTCAGGTCTTGAATTACGACATCGCCGCGCGTCGAAATGTCGTATTTCAAGACCTGACCCCGGCGACGATGGCGACCAGGCCGGAGAGCGCGGCGAAGACGGCCCACGCGACGGCGTACGAGTCGAAGCGCTCGAGCAGCACGCCGAACAGCGGCGGCCCCGCGAGGAGGCCGAGGACGATGGCGGCGAAGGCCACGCCGCTCAACAGGCCCGCCTGGTCGCGGCCGCCGGCTTCCGCGCTGATCACGAAGAAGATGCCGACCCAGCCGTAGGCGCCGACGCCGGTGGCGAAGGCGAGCAGGCCGGCGAGGATCGGCGACGACGCGGGCCACACCGCGTACACCAGGAAGATGACCGCGCCGACCGCGCCGGTGAACGCGAGCCAGAGCGAGCGCCGGCCCGCGGCCCAGCGATCGGACGCCGCGCCCAGGGCGAGGCGAGAGGCCGCGCCGCCGGCCTGCGACGCCGCCACCAGGAATCCGGCGCTGATCTTGTCGAATCCCAGCCCCTGGATGGTGAACAGCGGCAGGTAGCTCAGCACCGCGCCCTGCACCATGCCGAGCGCGAAGCCGGTGGCGAAGAAGATGACCAGCGCGGGGTGCCGGGCCCACCACCAGCTGGACGTCGGCTCCGCCACTGGCGCGGCCGACGCGATCTCGCGCGGGCCCGGCTGCACGGCGGCCAGCGGTCGCCAGCCGAGCAGCACCGGCAGCGCCACGATCACCGAGCAGGCGCCCACCGCCGCGCGCCATCCGAGCACGGCCGCGACCGCGGGCAGCGCCAGCGCGGCGACGAGGCCTCCGAGGGTGAGGCCCATTTGCTTGATGCCCATCGCGATGCCGCGCTCGCGCACCGGGAAGACGTCCATGATCGCCTTGCCGAGCGCCGGGTTCACCACGCTCCAGCCGCTGCCCGCCGCGAAGAGGCACACCAGGAACGCGAGGAAGCCGGGGGCGAGCGCGGCCGCGAGCAACCCGATCGCGGCCATGGCGAGGCCGCCCAGGAAGGCGGGTCGCACGCCGAGCCGATCGGCGAGCCGGCCGCCGGGCAGGGAGAAGAGCAGCCCGGAGAGATAGATCGAGGGGACCAGGAAGGCGACCTGAAAGCGCGTGAGCTCGAGGCCCTCGACGAGGCTCGGGGAGAGCGGCGAGATGCCGAGCATGCCGAAGGCGCCCGCGCCGTAGGACGCGGTGAGGATCGTCAGCAGCCGCCAGCGCGTCGCCCGCGCGGGCGGCGCGGACGGTATGGGCTCGCTCACCGGGTCCAGCGCCAGATCTGCTCGGGCGTGATCGGCAGCGAGCGGACGACGACCCCGAGATGCGCCAGCGCGTCCTCGACCGCGTTGGCCACCGCGGCCGGCCCCGGAATCGCGCCGCCCTCGCCCACGCCCTTGGCGCCGAGCGGCGTCACCGGCGACGGGTGCTCGAGGCGGTCGACGTCGACTATCGGCACGTCTACCGACGTGGGCTTCAGATAGTCCACGAACGTGGAGGTCAGCAGCTGGCCCTGCGCGTCGTAGCGGAACTCCTCGAGCAGCGCCGCGCCGATGCCGTGGGCGGTTGCCCCGTGCACCATGCCCTCGACGATGAGCGGGTTGAGCTCGCGCCCGCAGTCGTGCACCACCAGGTACTTCAGGATCTTCACCAGCCCGGTGCGCCGGTCGATCTCGACCAGGCAGCAATGGGCGGCGTTGGAGAAGACCAGCTGTGATCGCACGCGTCGCTCGCCGTCCACCGGCTGGGCGAGCGGGTTCTGGTGCGCGTGGCGCGCCTCGAGCCCCGGCTCCTCGCCGGGCGGCAGGCCGAGCACGTCGGCGTAGGCGGTGCGCGCGATCTCCGCGAACGCGAGCCGCCGATCCGGCGCGCCGCGCACGGCGACCGCGCCCCCGCCGAGCTCCAGATCGGCGATCGCGGCTTCCAGCCGGTGCGCGGCGATGCGGAGGAGCTTGTCGCGCACCCGCGCGGCCGCGCCCACCACCGCGCCCACGTCGGTGACCGAGAACTTGTTGGAGTAGTTGCCGGAGAGGTAGAGCCACGGCGTGGTCGTCGAGTCGAAGCCGCGGCTCACCGTGACCGCGTCCGGGCTGAGGCCCAGCTCGTCGGCCACGATCTGCGCGAGCACCGTCTCGTAACCCTGCCCGCTCGGCGGATCGCCGAGCGAGACGCGCACCTGGCCGTCGGGCTCCACCCGCACCATCGCGGCCTCCGCCGAGCCCGAGGCTGCGCGCCGCCCGGTGACGATCTCGTAGGACGCGAGGTTGGTGCCCGCCGGCTCGACGGACGAGGCGATGCCGATGCCGAGCAGCGGCCGGTCGTCGCTCCGGCGCGCGGCGGCTTGCTCGGCGCGGCGCTCCGCGTAGCCGAATCGCTCCAGCGCCCGGCGCAAGGTCGCCGGATAGTCGCCGCTGTCGTAGCGCGCGCCGGGCGGCGTGGTGTAGGGCATCTGCTCGGCGGTCACGTAGTTGCGCAGCCGCAGCTCGACCGGGTCCTGGCCCAGGCGGCGGGCCAGCAGCGCCATCGCCCGCTCGACCGCGAAGCACATGAATGGCTTCCCGATGCCGCGATTGGCTCCGCTCGGACACTTGTTCGTCAGCACCGACCAGGCCGCGTAGCGCACCGCCGGGATCCGGTAGCCGTTGGCGATGTTGCCGAGCTTGATGAGGTTGTGCTGGGTCGGGGTGACCAGGTTCTTGCCCTCGTCGGCGATGTCGCGCACGGAGAGCGCCAGCAGCGTGCCGTCGGCCCGATAGGCCAGCTCCACGTCCATGATCCCGTTGCAGGCATGCATGAGCGCGGTGAGGTTCTCGATGCGGTCCTCGACCCACTTCACGGGCCGGCCGCTCCGGCGGGCGAGCAGCGCGCAGATCAGCAGATACGCCGGCCGGCGCTTGTTGCCGAAGCCGCCGCCGATGTCCGGGCACGACAAGCGCACGCGCGACTGCGGCACGCCGAGCGACGCGGCCAGGACGGAGATGGTCAGGCCCGGCCGCTGGTCGTTGGTCCAGAATTCGAACGTGTCGGTGCCCGGGTCGTAGTCGGCGATCACCCCGAAGGTCTCGAGCGGGGTGGAGGCGTAGCGCTGGATCGTGAAGCGCTCGCGCAGCACGCCGTCGGCGCGGGCCATCGCCTCGTCCACCGCGCCGTAGGTCAACGTGTCGTGCCACACCACGTTGGTGCCGAGCTCGGGGTAGAGCAGCGGCGCATCGGGTCGGATGGCGGCCTCGGGGTCGACCACCGCGGGCAGCGGCTCGTATTCCACGCGGATGCGCTCGAGCGCATCCTCGGCGATGGCGCGATCGACCGCCGCGACCGCGGCTACCGGCTCGCCCACGTAGCGCGCCCGGTCCACCGCCAGGCAGTAGTCGGGGACCACCGCGGTGGTGGGAATCAGCGGACGGATCGGGCCGGAGCGCGCGGCCGCCTCCACGCCCGTGAGGACCGCGAACACACCGGGCAGCGCCTCCGCCTCCCGCGTGTCGATGGCGACGATGCGGGCGTGGGCGTGCGGGCTGCGCAGCATGGCCGCCTGCAGCATGCGCGGGCGTCCGAGGTCGTCGACGAACCGGCCGCGCCCGGCGACCAGGCGCGCGTCCTCCTTCAGCGGCACCGGGCGCCCGACCCATGCCCCGTCGGGCATCGGCTCGCCGCTCACCGGCGGGCGTCCTGAGACCGCGCGGCCACCGCCCGCTCGATCGCGCGCACGATGTTGACGTAGCCGGTGCACATGCACAGGTTTCCCGCGATCGCCTCGCGAATCGCCTCGGTCGAGGGCGCCGGCTGATCGGCCAGCAGCTCGGTGGCGGTGACGATCATGCCGGGCGTGCAGAACCCGCACTGCATGGCGTGGCAGAGGCGGAACGACTCCTGGAGCGGGCTCAACGCCTCGGCCGGCGTGAGGCCCTCGATCGTCGTCACGGCGCGGCCGTCGAGCTGGGCCGCGAAGAGCAGGCAGCTGCGCGCGCTCCGGCCGTCCACCAGCACCGTGCAGGCGCCGCAGACGCCGTGCTCGCAGCCGACATGCGTGCCGGTGAGCCCCAGGTCCTCCCGGAGGAAGTCGGCGAGCGAGCGGCGCGCCTGGACCGCATGCTCCACCGGCCGGCCGTTGACGCGGAGCCGCACGGTCAGGCGTTCGCTCGGCGGGACGCCGCTCGTCGTCATCCGCCCGCGCGCCGCACGCCGGCCTGCAGCAGGGCGCGCTCGGTCAGCACGCCGGCCAGATGGCGCCGATACTCCGCCGATGCGTGCACGTCGCTCGGCGGATCACAGTCGCGCGCCGCCGCGGCGCCCGCCCGCGCCGCCGCCTCGGCGTCGATCCCGCCCCCGGCGAGCTCACGCTCAGCACCGCGAAGCCGCAGCGGCCGATCCCCGACCCCGAATCCCACCACCCGCCCCCCCTCTCCCCCGAGAGGGGGAGAGGGCAGCGGGCGGCCCAGGACCACGACGATCCCAGCCAGCGCAAAATCCCCCGGCCGCCGGGCCATCTCCACGAATCCCCACCCGCCCGGCGCCGCCGGCACGTCCACCGCGGTCAGGATCTCCTCGGGCGCGAGCGCCGTCGCCATCAATCCCCGGAAGAGCTCCTCCGCCCGCACGAGCCGCTCGCCACCCGGCCCGGTCACTTCCACGCGCGCATCGAGCGCCACCAACGCCGCCGGCAGCTCCGCGGCCGGATCGGCGTGGGCCAGGCTGCCGCCGAGGGTGCCCTGGTTGCGAATCGCGGCGTGGCCGACATGGCGCGCGGCCTCGGCGAGCAGCGGTGTGCGCTCGCGGACGAGCGGCGATGCCATCAGCGCCGCGTGGCGGGTCATCGCGCCGATTCGAAGCCCACCGTCGCCCGTGGGTGCGATCCCGGTCAGCTCGCGCAGATGGGTGACGTCGACCAGCACCGCGGGCCGCACGAGCCGCATGTTCATCATCGGCACCAGGCTCTGGCCGCCCGCCAGCACCTTGCCCTCGCCGCGCGCTTCGCCCAGCAGCGCGATGGCCTGGGCGAGCGTGCTCGGCCGCGCGTAGCGGAACGGGGCGGGTTTCATGTGCTACCTTCGGCCCGAGCCGTCATCCACCCGCCCCGAGGAGAGCCATGAAGATCCATCATCTGTACGTGGACCAGCAGGGCGAGTCGCACTTCGAGGACATGGAGATCCCGTACACCGAGACCGGTCGCGCCGGCCGTCTGTCCGCGCGCCTCCCGGCGACCGGCATCATCTTCCGAGAAGTGCCGCCCGACTACGATCTGGACTGGCACCCGGCGCCGAGACGGCAGTACATCATCAATCTGGACGCGGGCGTGCAGATCACCGCGAGCGACGGGCAGTCGCGCAAGATCGGCGCGGGCGAGGTGATCCTGGTGGAGGACACCTGGGGCAAAGGCCATCTCTCCAAGGCCCTCGACGGCAAGCTCCGCCACTGTATCTTCGTCCCCATCGAGTAAGTCCGACCGCTCAAAAAGGTCCAGATGCGAGGCGGCGCCGGAGGGCCGCACGCGAGGCGTACTCCCTGTACGTTGAGCGTGCGGCCGACGGCGCCAACGAAGCAGATGGGCCTTTTTCAGCGGCCGGAAGCCAGAATCAGGGTGCCGGCGGCGGAGAGCATGCCGCCCATCCCGTTGACCAGCGAGCAGCTCGCGCCGGGAACCTGACGGGGGCCGCACTCGCCGCGGAGCTGGCGGGTGGCCTCGATGATCGGGAAGATGCCGTACATGCCGGAGTGGGTATAGGAGAGGCCGCCGCCGTTGGTGTTGATCGGCAGGCTGCCGCCGGGAGTGGAGCGGCCCTCGCTGAAGAACTGCACGCCCTCGCCCGGCTTGGCCAGCCCGAGCGACTCCAGCATGATCGGCGGCCCCGAGGTGAAGGCGTCGTAGAGCATGATGTGGTCGAAGTCCTTGTTCGACACGCCGGCCATCGAAAAGGCGCGCTCGCCGGCCAGGCGGGTGGCCGCGCTGACCGAGAGGCTGTCCATCTGCGTGACCATCACGTGCTCGGTGGCCTCGCCGAAGCCGCGCACGTAGACCGGCGGCTTGGCGCAGTCCTTGGCGCGGTCCGCTTGCGTGAGCACCACCGCGCCGCCCGCGTCGGTGACGAGGCAGATGTTCAGCAGGTTGAACGGGTAGGAGACCGGGCGCGAGCTGAGCACGTCGGCCACCGTGATCGGATCCCGGAACCGGGCCTTGGGATTGAGGGCGGCCCACTTGCGGGTGGAGACCGCGACCTGCGCCCACTGCTCGAGCATGGTGCCGTGCTCGTGCATGTGGCGGGTGGTGATCATCCCGAAGTAGCTGGTGGCCCCGCCGAAGCCGTAGGGGAACTCGAACTGCCCGCTGAGCGCGGTGTCGCGGGTCCGGGTGACCCCGGTGCCGGAGCGGCCCGACTCGCCGTGCGAGACCACCGCGACGTCGCAGAGGCCGTGGTGCAGGGCGGCCACCGCGTGGCCCACCATGATGATGAACGAGCAGCCCCCCACGGTGGTGCCGTCCACGTAGCGCGGCTTGACGCCGAGTGCTTCGCCCAGGGTCGCGGGCGAGTGCTGGCCCGCGGTGAAGATGCCGTCGACGTCGCGGATCTTCAGGCCCGCGTCGCGGACCGCGTTGGAGATGGCCTCCAGGTGCAGCGAGAGCTGGCTCACGTTCGGCAGGGTGCCGATCTGATCGCTCTCGTCCACCCCGACGATGCACGCGGTGTTGCGCAGCTCCCGCTGCCGCTCGACGATCGAGGCCATGGCGCTCACCGCCTCGGCTGAAAGAGCGGCAGGGTCACGTCGTCGCTCACCCGGATGAAGACCACCTCCACCGGCATGTCGCACCGGATCGCCTTCGGCGAGGGCTCCACGTTGATCAGATTCGACATCATGCGCGGCCCCTCCTCGAGCTGCACCATCGCCAGCACATAGGGCGGCTTGATCTTCCACGCCTTCTGGAAGGCCTGATACGCGATCTCGAATGAGTGCAGCGTGCCGCGTCCGCTCGCCTGCATCCAGCCGATGCGGCGTCCGTGGCAGCGCGGGCAGAGGATGCGCGGATAGAAGAAGACGTGGCCGCACTCCTCGCACCGAGGGAGCATCAGCTTCTCGGCTCGGCAAGCCTCCCAGAACGGCTTGGCCTCCGGGGTGATGGGCGTGGGCAGCGGGCGATCGACATCCATGGCGCTCCTCTCTCGCGAAACGGCGGAGTGACGACGAGACCGGTGAGACTCTACGCGGCGACGCGAGGGGTGTCAACGAAGCGGCCGGATGCGTCAGGGCAGCGCGAACGCGACGACGTAGTCTCCCATGGTGGTGCCGAGCTTGCCGTGGCCGCCGGCCGCGATGACCACGTACTGCTTCCCGTCCGCGCGATACGTCATCGGCGTGGCCTGGCCGCCCGCGGGCAGCTCGTGGCGCCAGAGCTCCCGGCCGCTCTCGACGTCGAACGCGCGGATGTGGTCGTCCATCGCGGCCGCGGTGAACACGAGGCCGCCCGCGGTGACGATGGGGCCGCCCAGGTTCGGGCTGCCGGCGGTGAGCAGCGCGGGCCGGAAGAGCCGCACGAGGAGCGGCTTCCAGAGGCCCGACACCACCGACCCCAGCGGCACGTCCCAGACCGTGCGGCCCGAGTAGAGGTCGACCGCCACCACCGTGCCCCACGGCGGCGGGTTGCACGGCGTGCCGCCCGGCGAGAGCAGCGGCGCGCGCCGCATCGCGTACGGGGTGCCGGCCTGGAGCGCCAGCTCGGCCCGGATGCGGTCCTGGGCGCTGCCCTCCTGTGCCTCGAGCGCCAGGCGCTCCTGCGCAATCAGCCGCACCAGCGTCGCCAGCCGGTTGGTGTTCATGACGAGCAGGTGGCGGACCGGATCCCAGGCCGCGCTGCCCCAGTTCACGCCGCCCACGTTGCCGGGGAACACGATCGTGCCGCGCAGGCTGGGCGGCGTGAAGACGCCTTCACTGCGCGCGGCCGCGATCTTCTCGCGACACCACGCGCGGTCGCCGTCGCTGGCTCCCCACGCCTCCTCCGCGCGCAGCGTCTCCGGCACCACCGAGACGCCGGAGAACGGCTGGGTCGGCCACGCCGACTCGCCGGGCACGTCGCTGGGCGGGACCGCGCGCTCCTCCACCGGGATCAGCGGGGCGCCGGTCACGCGATCGAGCACGAAGACGCGGCCCATCTTGGTGGTGATGGCCACCGCGGGCGTGCCGTCCCGCCACGTCAGCAGCGTGGGCTGCGAGGCCACGTCGTAGTCCCACAGGTCGTGATGGACGACCTGGAAGCCCCAGACCAATTCACCGGTGGCGGCGTGCAGGGCGACCACCGAGTTCGCCCAGCGGTTGTCGCCGCGGCGTGCGCCGCCCGCGTAGTCGGGGCTGGCGCTCCCGGTCGGCACGTACACGAGCCCGCGCGCCTCGTCCACCGAGAGCGTCGACCACGCGTTGGCCGCGCCGGTGCGGGGCGTCGTCTGATGTCCCCACGGGATCGGATCCCAGCTCCAGCGGAGGGCGCCGGAGCGGGCGTCGAAGCCGCGCACGATCCCGCGCTCGACGTCCACCGCCCGGTTGTCGCCGATGGCCGAGCCGACGATGACGACATCGCCGCTGACCGCGGGCGGGGACGTGACCTGATAGCTGCCGAGGTCGCGCAGGTCGACGCCGCGGGTGAGATCGACCTGTCCGGCCGTCCCGAATTCCGCGCAGGGCGCCCCGGATTGGGCGTCGAGCGCGATCAGCCGCGCGTCGAGCGTGCCCATGAACAGGCGGAGCCGGCACGGCGTCCCGGGGGCGGCGCTCGGGTCCCGCCAGGCCGACACCCCGCGCGAGGTCACCTCCGAGTAGCCGTGGGAGAGATCGAGGCGCGCGGAGTATTCCCAGCGCTTCGCGCCCGTCCGCGGGTCGAGCGCGATGACGTGGTTGTAGGGCGTGCTCAGGAACAGCGTGCCGTCGATCAGGATGGGCGTCGCCTCGAAGGCGGCCTTGCGGTCGTGCTGGCCGTGTCCGAGCGCGCCCGTCCGGTACGTCCAGGCCACGCGAAGCCGCGCCACGTTGGTGCGATCGATCTGGGACGCCTCCGAATAGCGCGTGCCGCCCGCGTCGTTGCCATAGGACGGCCACCCCGAGTCGGGGACCGAGGCGCCGGGCGCCTGCGCAGAGGCGCGCGCCGCGATGGCCACGCACTGACCGGCGAGCAGGACGGCCACCGTCCACGAGCCCGGTCGCATCATGGCCGAGGCGTCAGACCGCGGGCTCGCCGGCGGTGACCGCGATGCACTGGCCGGAGAGGTTCTTGGCCGCGTCGCTGCAGAGGTAGACCGCGAGGGTGGCAATGTCGTCCGCGGTGGTCATGCGCCGCAGCGGCGCGCGCTCCACGAAGGCCTTCCGCATGTCCGCGACCGGCACGCCGCGGACCTCCGCCTGTCCGGCGATCACCCGGTCGATGCGGTCGCCCTCCACCGCGCCGGGCGCGATCGCGTTGACACGGATGTTGTGCGGCGACAGCTCGAGCGCCATGCCGTAGGTCATGCCGACCTGGCCCGCCTTGGAGGCGCAGTAGCCGATCCGGAAGGGCAGGCCCCGACGTCCCGCGGTGGACGAGATGTAGACGATGGCGCCCCCGCCCGCCTTCATCATCTGGGGCACCACGAAGCGCGTGCACATGTAGGAGCTGGTGAGGCAGGAGTTCACCGTGTAGAACCAGTCGTCGGTCGTGTACTCCTGCACCCGCTTGGTCGGCCCGCCGTCGCCCGCGTTGGCGACCAGCACGTCGAGCTTGCCGAAGGCCATCACGCCGGCCTCGACCATGCGCTGCACGTCGCCCTCGGTGGCCGCGTCGCCGGTGACCGCGACCGCGCGTCCGCCCGCGCGTGTCACGAGCGCGGCCGTCTCCTCCACCAGATCGCGGCTCCGCGCTGCGCAGATCACCGCGGCGCCTTCCTGCGCGAACAGCCGGCTCATCACCCGGCCGATGCCCTTGCTCGCTCCCGTGATCAGCGCCACCTTGCCGTCCAGCTGTCCCATGCGCTCTCCTCGCGTGACCGATTCGTGTGTCCGGCGCGTGTGTCGACCGACTGCATCATCATCGCCGCGCGCAGCGGCCGGCAAAGAATCGCGCATCGGTGCGTCGGCGGCAACGGTAATTCTTACCCGTGCGCCGCTGTAGGTTTTTCCGCGGCTGCGCGAGAGCAATCATGCGCGATCGTCCAATGTCCGGTATCCCCGGCGTGACGCGGCGTCCGGCCTCGCTGGCATGCGGGTTGCCGGTACGAGGACGCTGAGGAGGCACGTGATCGACATGACCGGCAAACCTAAGACGAAGCGAATTCTCTCCGCGGCGATCGGCCTGTCGCTCTTGTCGCTCACCGCGACCGCGTGCGGCACGCTCGGCGGTGCGGCGGTCGGGGCGGGCGCAGGCGCGGCGGTGGGCGCGGGGACTGGATACGGCGCCGGCAAGGGCGCGCTGATCGGAACCGGCGTGGGCGCCGCGGCGGGCGCGATCTACGACATCACCAAGCACTAGCGTGCGGGAGGTATTCATGAAGCGGTACCAGGCAGCCGCGATGAGCATCGTGCTGGCCGTCCCGCTGTGGGCGGGCGCGGCGTCGGCACAGAGCAACAAGGCCGCGTGCGACGCGGCCAAGGCCAGTCCGCAGAAGGTCGAGGGCAAGATCGTGCGTGTCGACCAGACCGGCGGCCGGGTGGCGGTGGCCGATGCCAGCGGCAAGACGCACGAGTTCCAGGCATCGAAGGAGACCCTGCAGGACCTGAAGGTCGGCGACAGCATCGAGGCCAAGCTGCGTCCGCTTCCCAACTGCTGATCCCTCGCGGAAGGGCGGCGGGGCCGAGGTGCGGCCCCGTCGCCCCGGGTTGCCGGCTCTTGCGCGGGTGCGCTAGGATCCCGCCATGAACATCCTCAAGAGCCTGGCCGTCAAGAACGTCGAGGAGGCCACCCGCGAGATCCCGGTCATCGATTTCTCGGCGGCGTTCGGGGCCGCCCCGCCGGATCCGGAGGCGTTCGAGGTCCTCGCCGGTCGGGTGCGCCACGCCAGCGAGAAGGTCGGCTTCTTCTATCTCGCCGGCCACGGCGTGCCGGACGCGGTGGTGGACGCGGCCTTCGCGGCCTCCCGCGAGTTCCACGCCTTGCCGATCGACCTGAAGCGGCGGCTCGCGATCAACGAGAACAACATCGGCTACCTGCCGGTGAACCAGTCCATCCAGCGGGCCTCGACCGTCCACAAGGCCACGCGTCCCAACTACAACGAGAGCTTCTTCATCAGCCACGACCGCGCCGCCGACCATCCCGACGTGGTGGCGGGCACGCCGCTGCGTGGCCGCAACCAGTGGCCGGACGGGCACGCCGAGATGCGCGCGGCCATGGTCGCCTACTTCAAGACCCTCGAGGGCGTGGGCCGGGGCATGCTGCCGGTGCTGGCGCGGGCGCTCGGCATGCCCGCCGATTTTTTCGCGCCGTTCTTCGCGGGTGAGGCCCACATCAACCTGCGCTTCCTGCACTACCCGCCGCAGAACGTGAGCGACGACGAGCAGTTCGGGCAAGGCCCGCACACCGACAACTCGTTCATCACGATCCTGGCCCGCACCGGGGTGCCCGGGCTCGCGGTGCGGCTGCCCTCGGGCGAGTGGCTCGCGCCGCCCCTCATCCCGGGGACGTTCCTGGTGAACCTGGGCAACATGATGAAGCGCTGGTCGAACGACCGGTTCCTGTCGACGCCGCACGCGGTGCTGAACGAGTCCGGCACCGACCGCTACTCGATCGCTTTCTTCTATAGCCCGGTGCCCGCCGCGGTCATCGAGTGCCTGCCGAGCTGCACCGGCCCGGACGATCCGCCGCGCTACCCGCCGGCCGTCTACGGGGATCTGGTGGTCGACTTCTACAACGCGAACTACTTCCACCGGAAGGACCACGTCCCGGACCCCTTACCGCTTCGCCCCTGAGGCGCGGCGGCACGGTCCGCGCGTGGCGGCCATCGCGGCGCGTCACGGCTCCCGAATAGACCGGCGCGGGGACGCGTCCCACACGCAGCATGAAGACGCGGTGGATCGGGCGGCTCACGATCGTGTTCGGGCTCGCGGCGCTCCTGCTGGGCGCGGCCGGCCCCGGCGCCCCCGCGGCGGCGGGTGGCCGCGGGCACGGTCATTCCCACGGGCATTTCCACGGCCACGGCCGGCACTTCCATGGGCCACGGGTGTTCTTCGGCCCTCCGGTGTTCGTCGGGCCGCGCCTGTGGGTGGGGTCGCCCTACTACTACGGCTACTATCGCTACGCTCCGCCGCCCGTGGTCGTCACCCCGCCGCCCACCACCTACATCGAGCGGCCGGCCGAGTCGTACTGGTACTACTGCCAGGATCCCGCCGGCTACTACCCGCAGGTCGCCCAGTGCCCCAACGGCTGGCTCCAGGTCGCCCCCCGGTAACTGGGGTCAGGTCTTACATTGCGACATTTCCTCGCACGAGGGCAGCTGGCGCGAGGTCGCAAATGTCGCAATGTAAGACCTGACCCCAATCAGGTGTCCTGCAGCAGCATGCGGCGGTAGGACTCGGCGGCGGCGAGCTTGCGGCGGCGGCCCTGCTCGCGCGCCCACTGCGTGATCATCTCGGTGGGATCCCACTCGCCCATCTGGCTCCGGTGCGCGCGGAGGGCGGCCAGCTTCACGTCCAGGAACTCGGAGATGTCGATGTAGGTGTCCGACCGCTCCGCGCCGTGGATGTAGACCTGGCGCACCTCGTGGGGCTCGAGCCCCTCGTCCAGCAGCTCGGGGAAGATCAGCCGAGTTCCCGCGGAGGGAAACACCGCGTCGAGCGCGACGTCGGCGGCCGCGCGGTGGTCGGGGTGGTTCATGTACGTGGTGCCGTAGAACCGCACGGTGGGATCGCCGGTCAGCACCGCCTCCGGCCGGTGGCGCCGGATGAGCCGGGTGAGCTGCCGGCGCAGCTCGATCGACGGCACGAGCGAGCCGTCCTCGTACCCGAGGAAGATCGTCTCCTTCACGCCGAGGATGCGGCACGCCTCCCGCTGCTCGTCCTCGCGGATGGTGACCAGGGCGTGGCGCGTCATGTCGAGCGGGGTGTACTTGTTCGAGCCGGCCCCGCCGCTGGTGATGCACACCGACACGATCTCGCAGCCGGCGCGCGCCCACTTGGCCAGCGTCCCCGCGATCGTGAACTCCTGGTCGTCGGGATGCGCGTGGATGCTCATGGCCCGCGCGGGGGCGGGCGGCTCCTTGGAGGCGGTGCGCGGGGCCACGGACCGAGCGGCTAGCCGCCGAGGGCGTCGTACGCCACGCGCGCCATGCGGCCGATCAGCGTGTTGGCCGCGGTGAAGCCGGGCGTGCCGTCGAACAACGCGGGCGGGACGCGGTCGGTGTAGGCGGTCAGGATGAACAGCGGCCGCTCGTCCTTCCACACGATGCCCGCGTCCATGAATCCGCGCGCGCCGGTGCCGGTCTTGTGCGCGACCTTCGTGCCGAGCGGCAGCTGCGAGGGCAGCCGCGCCTTGAGCTTCTGCCACGAGAGGATGTCGAGCCCGAGCCGGCAGAGCGCGGGGGTCACGCCCATTCGCGCCGCCACCGCGGGATCGGTAGTGCCGCGCAGGATCAGCTCCAGCAGCAGCCCCTGGTCGTTCGGGGTCGTCGAGGTCACCTGCTCCAGCGCGTGGTCGGGGCCGAGGCGCGGCGGGATACCGAAGCGGTGGATGGTGCGGCTCATGCCGATCGACTCGCAGAAGCCCTGGATCTCGCCGAGGCCCACCAGGTCCGCCACCAGGCCGGTCGCCGTGTTGTCGCTGACGATGATCATCATCACCAGCGCGTCGCGGAAGGTGATCCAGAAGCCGGGCGTGAGGTGCTGGAAGGTGCCCGAGTCGTTGTCCTGGTACTTGGCGTCGATCGTGACCTTCTGGTCCAGCGCGAGCTTTCCGTCGTGCACCGCCTTGAGCGCGGCCATCATGATCGAGATCTTGCGCGTGCTCGCCGAGGGCACTGGCACGTCGCCCAGCCGGTCGGCGCGCGCGCCGCTCGCCAGGTCCTTCAGGTACCAGCTGGTCTGAAACGGCAGCGCATCGCAGAGGGCGTCGAGGCGGGCGGCCAGCTCCTTCATGGCGCTACTCCTCCTGCCCGAGCCCGGGCATGCTGAACGCGGCGCGCCCCAGCTCGGCCGCCAGCGCGGCGCGCTGCTCGTCGGTCAGGGCCACCAGCGGTGGCCGCACCGTGACCCACGCCGGATCGCCGCCGTAGCGGGCGATCACCGCCTTGAGCGCCGGGATCATCGGATAGCGCTGCATGATGCCGCGGATCTCGTCCAGGCGCGCCTGCTGGGCGTCGGCCTGCGCCGTCTGCCAGTCGCGATGCAGGCGCGCGATCGGGCCCGGGTTCACGTTGGCGGTGGCGCTGATGCAGCCGGCCCCGCCGTTGCGCATGTTGGCGAGCAGGAACGTCTCGCTCCCCGCGAACACGTCGAAGCCGGAGGCGGCGAAGGCGTCCAGCATCGCCTTGGTGTTGTTCCAGTCGCCGCCGCTGTCCTTCACGCCGGCCACGATGCCGGGATAGGCCTTCAGGAGGCGCTCGATCAGGCCCAGCGTGATCGGCACCTGCGAGACCGGCGGGATGTGATAGACGTACACGCGCAGGCGCCGGTCGCCCACCCGCTCGATCACTTCCGCGAAGTTCTTGAACAGCCCCTCGTCGGAGACGCCCTTGTAGTAGAAGGGCGGCAGCATCAGCACGCCGCCCGCGCCCAGCTTCATGGCGTGCGCGGTGAGCCGCACCGAGTCGGTCAGCGCGCAGCACCCGGTGCCCGGCATGAGCCGCGACGGATCGATGCCACCCGCGACCAGCCGGTCGAGCAGCTCGATCTTCTCGTCGGTCGCGAGCGAATTGGCCTCCGAGTTCGTCCCGAACACCGCGAGGCCCACGTCCTGCGACAAGAGCCACCGGCACTGCCGCACGAAGCGCTCCGGATCGGGCGACAGATCGGCCTTGAACGGGGTGACGACCGGCGAGAGGACGCCCTTGATGCGGTCTGCGCGCTCGGATGTGGCCACGGGATGCTCCTTGCGTCGATGATGGGCTACGGGCAGCCATCGTAGCACGCGGCCCGACGTGGTGTGACCGCGCGTGTCCGTGACCTCACTCGGGGCAGAAATTCGGCGCTGTCGATCCCGCGGGCTCCCGTTCGACCAGGGGTATGCAGGCGGTCTGGGCCGGACGCGTCCTGAGCGGGCTGGTGGCACTGTTCCTGCTGTTCGACGGTGTCGTCAAGGTGCTGGCCTTGCCCATCGCGGTGGAGGGCACCACGCAGCTGGGCTATCCGGCGAGCGTCGTGGTCGGGATCGGGATCGTCGAGCTCGTCTGCCTCGTCGTGTACCTGATCCCGGCGACATCCATCTTCGGCGCCATTCTCCTGACCGGCTACCTGGGCGGTGCGATCGCGACCCACGTGCGCGTCGGCAGCCCGCTGGGGACCCACGTCCTCTTCCCCATCTACGTCGCGGTGCTGGTCTGGGGCGGGCTGTTCCTGCGCTCCCGGCGGCTGCGCACGTTCATCCCCGTGCAAAGGAGCGAGCCATGAGACTGAATCCGTATCTGGTGTTCAACGGCGAGTGCGAGGCCGCGTTGACGTTCTACGCCGAGTGCCTGGGCGGGAAGATCGAAGCCATGCTGCCTCACGCGGGCACGCCGGCGGAGGCGCACGTGCCCGCCGAGTGGCGCGACAAGATCCTGCACGCGCGCATGTCGATCGGCGACGACGTGCTCATGGCCTCCGACGCGCCGCCGGGCCGCTACGAGCAGCCGAAGGGCTTCTCGGTGACGCTCCAGATCACGGATCCGGCTGAGGCGGAGCGGGTGTTCCACCGGCTGGCCGAGGGCGGGACAGTGCAGATGCCGATCCAGCAGACGTTCTGGGCGGCCCGCTTCGGCATGGTCGTGGATCGATTCGGCACCCCGTGGATGGTGAACTGCCAGCCGGCCGGCTGAGATGGCCGACCCGGAGCGGGCGCGATCGAGCCCCTAGCCGCGCACCAGCGCCGCAGTGGAGCGCAGGGGGCTCCCGTCTTTCCGGCTGATCGCCCGGCGCGCGGGCCAGGTCTGGTTGCCGAAGGTGGGTTGCCAGCAGGAGTGCTTGCCCGCGCCGCCGGCGACGATCACGGTCACGTCGTCCGGGGAGTGGACCGCCGGCACCATGGTGTCCGGCGCGTCCCGGAGGCCGCGCTGGATCAAGTGCGTGCGGTACTCGTCACCCAGCCGCGCGAGCGGAAAGCGCGCGTGCTCGACCAGGAACTCCTTGACCTGCCGCTTGCTGAAGCCGTCGCGCGCGATGGTGGCGGCGTGCTCGGGGCCCAGGCAGAGCAGGGGATGGCCGCCGGCCAGGATGTTGTTGCTGCCCGCCTGGCCCATGGCTCCGGCGATCACCTTCAGGATGCCGAGGCCGGTGTAGCTGTAGTGATCCTGGATGTTGTGCGGCCCCTCGCAGGCGATCGCGGTGATCGTGCTGACCTCGCGGGGGAATCCGTGCTCGACGTGCAGCGGCTCCCACGGGCTCGCCTCCTCGTTCTCGGCCACGCAGTAGGCGATTTTCGCCGGGCTGCCCTGGGTGGCCCGATCGCCGGTGCCCGGCAGCCCGCCGCCGACGTTCATCAGCAGGAGCCGGATCGCACGCCCGATCGTCAGGTTGGCGTGGAAGCCCTGGCCGAAGGCGTTGTAGCCCGAATTGATGCCGACCTCTCTCGCGATCGGCCCGTTCACGATGATGAGCGGGGCGACCGGGTGCGTGGTGGCCTGGATCGAGTCCAGGTTGAACGCGGGGTCGGACAGCGTCTCGATGGCGGCGACGATCACCGGCATGTACTCGGGCCGGCAGCCCGCCATGACCGCATTGATCGCGATGCGCTCGAGGGTAGCCTCCCCCTGGCGCGGCGGCAGCACCGCCACCACGTCGCGCGGCGGCCGGTCCGTGTAGCGCAGGAACTCGCGCACGTCCGCCTCGGTCGGCGGCACGATCGGCAGGCCGTCGGTCCAGCCGTGCTCCTGGTAGTGGCGACTAATCTCGGGGTAGCCGCCCTTGAGCCGGAATGTCCTGGCGGCCGGGCCGGCGGCGGCTGCTCCGGTACCCGACGCGCTCATGCGCGCGTGACCGCCTTCCGCACCGTCTCGACTGCGCCTTCCGCCTTCTTCACCACCTCGTCCTCGCGGATGCCACCCAGCGGATGGGCAATCAAGGCCAGGGGCAGCTCGGCGAGCCCGCGGTTCCTCGCCTCGAGCCGCGCCAGCTGCTCGAACTCATACGTGCCCATCACGACGGTCGGGATGCCCCGCTGCTCCAGCACGATGGCGCCGTGGATACTCCACGACGTGCACGACCCTCAGTCGGCGCTGCCGACCAGGACGAAGTCGCACGTCGTGAGCGCGGCCAGGATGTCGGGCGACGGCGCGCCCGCGATGCCCTTCTGGCACTTCACGACGTCGCGGACGCCGTACTCCTCCTTCAGGCGCTCGGCCACCGCGAGCATCAAGGTGCCCGCGTTGGCTTTGCTGTTGTCGAGGATGCCGACCCGCTTGCCCTCGAGGGTGGCCAGGCGCGGGGCGAGGCCGGCCGCCAGGATGCGCGGCTCGGCGGTGGGATCGTAGAGGACGTGCTCCTCCGGGCTCATCGGCTGGTCTCCTTCCGCTGGTGCAGCAGGGTCAGCATGCGGTCGACTCCCCGCTCCAGGCACCGCTTGATCTCGTCGCGGGTGGCGCGGTAGCGGTCCTCCCCCTGGCCGAACGGGTCGTCGACGTCGCCCGCCTCGCCGGCCAGCTCGTGCAGGGTCACGACCGGGCGGCCCTGCGCTTCGGCGTAGGCGCCGATCGTTTCCTTCTGCTGCGCGGTCATGGTCACGATCAGGTCGGCGGCGGCCACGATGTCACGGTGACGGCGCAGGTCGGTCGAGGCGAACGCGGTCTCGGTCAGGTGGATGTCGTCCTCGCGCAGCACGATGCGCGCGTCGAGCGAGGGGATCATCCCGTCGCGGGCGTGGTTGGCGATACCACCCGAGCGCACCCGCACCGCCCCGTTGGTGCCGCGCTCGGCGAGCATCTTCTCCAGGAGGACGTGGGCCATCACGCTGCGACAGGTATTGGCGTGACAGACCAGCAGGACGTTGGTCAACGCGCCTCCCACGGCGACTGCCAGTACCGCACACCCTTGCCGAGATCCTTCCACTCGCCCTTGGCCCGCTCGCCGAGGCTCTTGCCGAAGTTGGTGCCGGGCGGCTCGTGGAGGTTCTTGCCGAGCGTCTCCGGGAAGAGCTTCGCCAGCTCCTCCGGCTCGAGCTTGCGGTCGGCCTCGATGCGGCGAATCGGCTCGGGCAGGGCCATCAGGGTGTAGCCGTAGCCGAAGGAGTGGAACACCTGCCCGTTGATGTGCCCGGCCGGCTCGCTGGCCAGGTAGGTCACCAGCGGGGCCACGTTGTCCGGATCGCGGTCGGTGCCGACCGCCTGCTCGCTTGGCCACTTGCCGGTCTGCTCGAACACCTGTCGGCCGCGCGGGGTGGAATCGATCATGCGGGTCGCGCCGCTCGGCATGATGGAGTTGGCGGTGACGTTGTACTTGGCCATGCCGTTGGCGGTCGACCACATGAGCCCGATGATGCCGGCCTTGGCCGCCCCGTAGTTGGGCTGGCCGGGCGAGCCCAGCGCCGACACCGACGACATCGAGATGATGCGACCGTACTTCTGCTCCCGCATGTGGACCGAGGCGGCGCGGGTGCAGAAGTAGGTGCCGTCCAGATGCACGGCCAGCACCGCGTCCCACTCGTCCCTGGTCATGTTGAAGATCATGCGGTCGCGCAGGATGCCGGCCACGTTGACCAGGATGTCGATGCGGCCGTAGGTCTTCACCACCTGCTCGACCATGTCGGTGGCCGCCTGGTGGTCGGCCACCGAGCCGTAGTTGGCGGAGGCGGTGCCGCCGGCCTTGACGATCTCGTCGACGACCTTGGCCGCCGGCCCCTTCTCGATTCCTTCCCCGTCGAGCCCGGCGCCCAGGTCGTTGACCACCACCTTCGCTCCCGCCGCCGCCAGCGAGATCGCGATGCCGCGGCCGATGCCGCGGCCCGCGCCGGTGACCAGCGCGGCCCTGCCCTCGAGCAGCTTCGCCATGTGGCCCTCCTACGCGGTGGCCCGCGCGAGCGCGCCGCGCAGGAGGCGTCCGGGGTGCGCGCCGGTGTGCTTGCCGTCGCGCAGCAGAGTCTCGCCGTTGACCACGGTGGCCGCGATGCCGCGGGTGCGCTGGATGAGCCGCTTGGCCCCGGCGGGCAGGTCGGTCACCACCTCGGGCACCTCGGCCGCGATGGTGTCCGGGTCGAAGACCACGAAATCGGCGGCCATGCCCTCGCGGATCAGGCCGCGATCGGTGAAGCCCCAGTACGACGCGGGCACGAAGGACAGCATCCTTACCGCCTGCTCCAGGGTGAGGGCCTGCTTGGCGCGCACCCAGTGGCTCAGCAGGTAGGTCTGCAGCGATGAGTCCATGAGCTGCGAGACGTGCGCGCCCGAGTCGGAGAAGGTGACCACCGCCTGCGGGTGCTTGATCAGCTCCAGCGCCAGCTCCTGGTTCTCGTTGGCGATCGGGTGGAAGAAGAAGCGATCCATGTCGCGCTCGAGGGCCAGATCGATCATGGCCTCGACGGGATCGATGCCGCGCTCGCGCGCGATCTCGGCGACCGACCGGTGCGGCGGGTCCACCGAATCCAGCACGTAGATCCACTCGTAGGCGGCCTGCCGGGCCTCGGTGCCGAGGGCCTTGCGAGTGTCGCGCTCGCGGGAGGCCTCGACCAGCTTCTGCCGCAGCTCGGGGTCTCGCAGCCGCACCTGCTGCTCGCCGAGCGGCAGCGCGCGCAGCTCCTTCCACACCGGCAGGCGGTCGAACGGCATCTGGGTCTTGAAGGATAGCACCAGGGAGAGCGCGCGGCTGTGCACCTGGGCGAACATGCGCCCGCCCGCGGCGGCCGTCTCCTCGATCAGCTTCACGTAGCGGCGCCACATGTCGGGCGCGTCCTTGCGGGTGAAGAGGCCGAAGGTGACCGGCCGGCCCGTCTCGACCGCCAGCGCCTTCAGGCGGCGGTGGTAGTCGGGCAGGTCCGGGTGATCGAGCTTGCGGTCCACGCCCTCGCCGGCCAGCTCGAAGATGCCCGCGTTCAGCTCGCCCATCACCCCGACCAGGCGCCGCACCTCGTCCCAGGAGGCCATGCGGCTCGCCACCGGCCGAGAATCGGGCGTCTCATGACTCGGTGATCTGGAAGTCGTGAAGCCTATGGCGCCGGCCAGCAGCGCCGAGCGCAGCTCACGCTCCATCTTGGCCAGATCGTCCTCGGTCGCGGCCCCGTCGAAGGCGCGCTCGCCCATGACGTAGGTTCGCAGGGCGGAGTGGCCGATGTAGCCCGAGTAGTTGATGCCTTTCGGCAGCGAGTCGAGCACGTCGAGGAACTCCGGGAACGTGGTCCAGCGCCACTGGATGCCGGCCTCCATCGCTTCGGCCGCGATGTCCTCCGCGCGCTGGAGATTGCGAATCACCAGGTGACGATCCTCCTTCGCGCAGGGGGCCAGGGTGAAGCCGCAGTTGCCCATCACCACGCTGGTGATGCCGTGCCAGCAGGACGACGTCCCGATCGGATCCCAGAAGATCTGGGCGTCCATGTGGGTGTGGCCGTCGACGAAGCCCGGCGCGACCACCCGTCCATCCGCGTCGATGACCTCCCTGGCGCCTTCACGGATACGACCGATGGCAGCGATCCGGCCGTCGTTCACTCCCACGTCCGCGCGAAACCGCGGCAGCCCGGATCCGTCCACCACCCATCCGTTCTTGATCAGGAGGTCATAGGACATCGCGCTGGCTCCTCTCCGCCCCGCCGGGGGTCTGTGGAAAACGGCCCCATGGTACCCCAGCGGCGGGCCTTGCGGCTCGGGTTCTGGTGCTATGCTCTGCCCCCCATGCGGGCTGCTCTGGTGCCACAGTTCAACGCGGACGGGGAGCGCAATGAAGAGCGCCTTCACCACGACGCTGGTCGCCGCCCAGGTGCTCGGGAGCTCGATGGCCGGGGCCGGTGATTTCCGCGTGACGTTGCTGGGCACGGGAACGCCGAACCCGCGCCCGGAACGGTTCGGGCCGAGCACGCTGGTCGAAGCGGGTCCGCAGAAGCTCGTGTTCGACATGGGCCGCGGCGTCACCATTCGCCTCTGGCAGGCCGGCGTTCCGCTCGGCAGCGTCGACGCTCACTTTCTGACGCACTTCCACTCCGATCACACGGTGGGAGTGCCGGATCTCTGGTTGACCGGGTGGCTGCAGCCGAGCTACGGCCGCCGGGCGGCGCCGTTCGTGCTGTACGGGCCCGGCGGGACCCGTGCGTTGATGGACGGGCTGGAGAAGGCGTTCGCCGACGACATCAAGATCCGCCTGATCGACGAGAGGAACCCGCCGCGAGGGGTCGCGGTCCAGGTGCACGAGTTCGCGGCGCCGGCGGTGGTCTACGAGCGCGACGGGGTCACGGTGAGCGCGTTCGTGGTGGACCACGGCGACGCGATCAAGCCGGCGGTGGGGTACAAGATCCAGTATGCGAGCCGCAGCGTGGTGCTCTCGGGTGATACCCGTCTGAGCGAGGAAGTCGTGCGTCAGGCGACCGGCGCCGACCTGCTGGTCCACGAAGTGGCCGTCATCGCCGCCGATCTGTTGAAGCGCTCGCCGGCGCTGCAGCCGATCTTCGCTCACCACACCTCGCCCCAGCAGGCGGGCACCGTGTTCACCCGCGCCCACCCCAGGCTCGCGGTGTACAGCCACATCGCGCGCATCGGAGACGCCACCACGCGGCCACCCAGCGACGCCGAGATCGTGCGACAGACGCGTCAGACCTATGCCGGCCCGCTGGTGGTCGGCGTGGATCTGATGCGATTCGACGTCGGCGAGGGGATCGCGGTCAGCGTGATCCCGGCAGGCCGCGATCGGTGAGCCACGCGTCCGGCTCGTCGTCCTATCTCAGCATCGGCCACCCGGAACACGGTAGGATGCACCGTCCGGCGGAGGCCGGCCCGCCCCGGAGCGGGCGGGCCGGTCGGTAGCGGACACGAGAGGGCACGTGGACCTGGGTATCTTCGATCACCTCGATCGCCGGGATGGGCCGGTGGCCGACTTCTACGAGCACCGGCTCCGGCTGCTCGAGAAGTACGACGCGGCCGGCTTCTACTCGTACCATCTGGCCGAGCACCACGCCACGCCGCTCGGCCTGGCCCCGGTGCCCGGCATCTTCCTGGCCGCGGCCACCCAGCGGACGCGGCGGATCCGCCTCGGGCCCTGCGTGTACTGTCTGCCTCTCTACGACCCGCTGCGGCTCATCGAGGAAGTGTGCATGCTCGACCAGCTCTCGCGCGGGCGCTTCGACTTCGGGGTGGGGCGCGGCATCGTGCCGTACGAGATGGCGTACTTCAACCTCCACCATCTCGAGACGGAGGAGATCTACCGCGAGGGGCTCGAGGTGATCCTCCAGGGCCTGACCAGCGAGGTGCTCGAGCATCGGGGGCCGCGGTACGTCTATCGAAAGGTCCCGATGATCTTGAAGCCCCTGCAGAAGCCGCACCCGCCGCTCTGGTACGGTCTCGGGCACCTGGCCGGCGCGGAGTGGGCCGCCACCAATCGCGTCAACGTCATCACCAACCTGCCCGCGGAGGGATCGGCGCCGCTGTTCGAGCGCTACCGCGAAGTCTGGCAGCGCAAGCACGGCGACGCGGCGATGCCCCGGCTCGGCATGGGCCGCCACGTGGTGGTGGCGTCCACCGAGGCGCAGGCGATGGCGCTCGGGCGGACGCACTACGCGGTGTGGTACGCGAACCTGACGAAGCTCTGGCGCGACTTCGGCTCGATCCCGGTGCGCTTCGCCCGGGACTTCGACGAGGCCCGCCGCCGCGGCGTGGCCATCGCCGGCACGCCCGCCCAGGTGCGCGAGGAGTTCGAGCGGCAGATGGCGGTCGGCCGCTGCACCTACATGACCTGCCGCCTCATGTTCGGCGAGATGAGCGAGGCGGAGGCGGCCGCCAACATCGATCTGTTCACCGCGGAAGTGATGCCGTACGTCGCCAGATTGAAGCCGTCGGCATGAAGCTCGCGGGCCGCGCCGCCTTCGTCACCGGGGCCAGCCGCAACATCGGCCGGGCCATCGCGCTGGCCTTCGCGGCGGAGGGCGCCGACCTGGTGCTCAACACGCGCGGCAATCGCGAGGAGCTGGAGGCGGTGGCCGACGAGTGCCGCAAGCACGGCGTCCGCGTCGTCTCGGTGCTGGGCGACATCGGTGATCCGGACGCGGTGGAGAACATGGTCAAGGGCGGGCTCGCGGTGCTGGGCGGCATCGACGTGCTGGTGTGCAACGCGGCGATCCGCCCGCACACCCCGGTGACCGAGACCTCGCTCGAGCAGTGGCACCGCGTGCTCGCGGTGAACCTGCACTCCGCGTTCTACCTGGTGCGCGCGGTGGTGCCGGGCATGAAGGCGCGCGGGCGGGGGAGCATCATCGCGCTCGGCGGGCAATCGAGCATCACCGGGCGGGCGGGCACCGCCGCGGTGACCGCGGCCAAGCACGGGCTGCTCGGGCTGGTGCGGGCGCTGGCCGCCGAGCTCGGGCCCTCGGGCATCCGGGTCAACATGGTGGTGCCCGGCACCATCGACACCGAGCGCCGCTACGCCGAGTGGTACCCTGAGTTCCGCCAGGCTCCACCGGGCGGGCCGGAGCAGCTCCGGCGCATCCCGCTCGGCCGGCTGGGCCGGCCCGAGGAGATCGCGGAGGCGTGCCTGTTCCTGGCCTCCGACGCCTCCGCCTACGTCACCGGCGATACGATCCGGGTCATGGGCGGCAGCGTGATCGGATAACCGAGAGGAGAGCGACGTGGCGGCACAGCCGATGGTGCTCGAGTTCGGGATGGGCGTGGACGTGCACGGTGACGAGGGCACGAAGGCGGCGTGCCGGGCGGTGTCCGACGCGATCCGGCACTCGAGCCTGCCGCTCTTCACCGAGGTGCGTGCCAAGGGCGGGCGCATGCTGGTCGACGTCACGGTCGGCGTGCCCGACCCCGCCGAGATCGATGTCGAGCGCGTGAAGAAAGAGCTGCCGCACGGCGAGGTGACGGTGAGGCCGGTGGCGGGCGGCCTGCGCGTGCCCAACGCCGACACCATCATCGCCTGCGCCGCCATCACGGTCAGCGTGGAGTACCCGGGACAATGAGCGGAATTGGGCTCAAGCGGCTGCAGCATCTCGTGCTCTGGGTCTCCAACGTCGACCGCAGCGTGCGCTTCTACTGCGACGTCCTGGGCTTCGAGGTGAAGACGCGGTATCCGAACGCGGCGTTCCTGCGCATCGCGGGCAGCGCCGAGGATCACCACCTGGGCCTCTTCGAGCAGCCCGGCGTCACCGCGGTCGACGAAGGCGCGGTCCGCATGTATCACTCGGCCTGGGAAGTGGGCGAGCTCACCGACCTGGTACGCGCGCGCCGGCGGCTCATCGACGCGGGCTCGCTGGTCGGAGCCTCGGATCACGGCGTGAGTCTGTCGCTTTACGCCAAGGATCCCGACGGCCTCGAGTTCGAGGTGTTCTGGACGGTGCCCGACGGCGTCCCGGTGCGCACGCGGGCGCTCGACCTGGAAGGCGAGCTGGCCCGCCGCGGGATCCCGATGCCCCAGGAGCAGGATCTGCGGTCGGTCTGAGACGAGCCCGGAGGTGAGCGCGCCGCTGTCGTTCTCCGCCGAGGAGGTCGAGGGCTCCCTGCCGGCGCGCTTCGCGCGGGCGGGCGCTCGCCTCGCGGCGGGACGCTCGCCTGCAGCGAGCGTAGGCGGCGACGCATGACGTGCCGCGGCTGCGGCTTCGACGCGCCGGCCGATTTCGCCTTCTGCCCGCGGTGCGGGGCCCGGCTCGCGGTTGCGGCCACGCCGCCGCCGGCGCCTCGCCCCCCGGAGTCCGACCGCCGCCCCGTCACCGTCCTCTTCGCGGACCTGGCCGGCTTCACCGCGCTGAGCGAAGGGCTCGATCCGGAGGACGTGCGCGCGATCCAGAGCGATCTGTTCCGCGAGATGTCGGCGGCCATCGAGCGCTACGACGGCTTCGTGGAGAAGTACGTGGGCGACGCGGTGATGGCCGTCTTCGGCGCCCCGCGGGCGCACGAGGATGACCCCGAGCGGGGCCTGCACGCCGCGCTGCTGATGCACGACCGGATGACCGCGCTCAACGAGCGCTGGGCCCGACGCGTGGGGCGCCCGCTCGCGCTACACATCGGGGTCAACACCGGCCCGGTGGTGGCGGGCCACATCGGAGCGACCAGCGACGCGGCCTACGCGGTGACCGGCGATACCGTCAACACCGCGGCTCGCCTGCAAGGGGCGGCGGCGGGCGGCGACATCCTGGTCAGCGACGCGACCTACCGGCTCACCCACCACGCCTTCGCGTTCTCGTCGCCCGAGCAGCTTTCGCTCAAGGGCAAGAGCGAGCCGGCGACGGTGTATCGCCTGCTCGAGGCCCTCGCCGCGCCACGCTCGGCCCGCGGGTTGGAGAGCATCGGGCTGGCCGCCCCGCTGGTGGGCCGCGACGCGGAGCTGCGCCGTATGGAGGCGGCCTACGAGGACATGCGGGCCGGCCGCGCGCAGGTGCTGAGCCTCGTGGGCGAGCCGGGCGCCGGCAAGTCGCGGCTGCAGCGCGAGTTCTTCGCCCGGCTCGAGGCCACCGGGCGCCTCGAGGGCACCACGGTGCGGCGGGCCGCGTGCTCCGCGCTGGGGGAGCAGACCTACGGCGCGGCGGCCGCCCTGCTGCGCGACGCGTACGGGGTGGCGCCGGGCGATCCGATCGAGACGGTCCGGGTCAAGCTGGCCGCCGGGCTGGAGACGCTCGGGGTGACCGCGGACGATCGCGTGACGATGATCGCCGCGCTGGCCCAGGTCCTCGGGCTCGAGCGCGACGACGCCCGGCTGAGACATCTGCCGCCCGAGCAGCTGAAGCGGCAGATCTTCATGGCGGTGCGGGCCCTGGTGGAGCGGCGACTGGCCACCGGCCCGCTGGTGCTCGTGGTCGAGGACCTGCACTGGGGCGACGCGGCCTCCATCGAGCTGCTGGGCGCGGTGGCGGATCGCCTCGCCGATCACGCGCTCCTGCTGCTGTTGATGTACCGGCCGACGCTCGAGCCGGACGCGCTGGGCACCACCCGCGTCCCGCACACCGCCATCGAGGTGACGCCGCTCTCGCGATCCGATGGCGAGCAGCTGCTGGCGGCGTGGTTCGGCGATGCGGCGACCGACGTCCCGGAGCCGCGACGCGCGCTGATCCTCGAGCGGTCCGGCGGCAACCCGCTCTACATCGAGGAAGTGGTTCGGGCGTTGATCGCGGCGGGCGCCCTGGTGCGCGAGGGGGCGACGTGGCGGTGTCCGGCCGAGGCCTCCACGGTGCAGGTGCCCTCGACGCTGCACGGGTTGGTGCTGGCGCGGCTCGACCGGCTCGACGCAGTCGAGCGGCGGGTCATCCAGGAGGCGGCGGTGGTCGGCTCGCGCTTCGAGGCCTCGCTGCTGCGGGAGGTCTCGACCGACCCGACGGCGGTGCCCGCTGCGCTCGACGCGCTGATGCGCGCGGATCTGATCACCGCGGGACCCGATCACCGCTTCCGACACGGGCTGCTCCAGGAGATCGTGTACCAGAACATCCTCGTGGCCCGGCGCACCGAGCTGCACACGCGCGTCGGTACCGCCCTGGAAGCGGCGGCCGAGGCGGAGCCCGAGAGCCTCGAGCGCCTGGAGCGTCTGGCCCATCACTGGGCGCTCGGTGGCGACCCGCATCGCGGGGCTCGCTACCTGATGGCGGCCGGCGACTGGGCCCGCGGCATGTACGCCAACGCCGACGCCATCGGGCACTACCAGCGAGCCCTCGACGCGCTCGATCGGGGCGACGGGGGCGCGCGCGAGCGGCTGGTGGCCCGCGAGCGCATGGCCGACCTGCTCGGCCCGACCGGCCGCCGGGCGGCCGCGCTGGATGAGTACGAGATCGTCGAGGCGGCCTATCGCGCGGCGGGCGACGCGCCGGCCCAGGCCCGCATCCTGCGCAAGATGGGCGGCCTCCACTGGGACGCGGGCGCGCGCGCCCGCGCGCAGCAGTGCTTCGAGGCCGGGCTGGCCCTGCTCGAGGCCCACCCGCAGCACATCGAGCGCGCGCACCTCTACCAGGAGATGGGCCGGCTCGCCTTCCGCGGCGGCGACAGCACCGGCGCGATCGAGTGGGCCGAGCGGGCCCGCCGGCAGGCCGAGCAGCTGGCGGCCGATCCCAGCCTCGACGCGGAGGAGCGCGCGGAGGGCGTGACCGCGGCGGCCCAGAGCCACAACACGCTCGGGGTGGCGCTCGCCCGCTTGGCCCGGCTCGACGAAGCGGTCGAGCACATCGAGCGCAGCGTGGCGCTCTCCCAGCAGAGCGGGCAGCTGCAGGCCGCGTGTCGCGGACTGGCGAACCTGAGCGTGCTCTACAGCACGCTCGATCCGGCGCGCGCGATCGAGACGTGCACCGCCGGGCTCGACACCGCCAAGAAGATCGGGGACCTCGGGTTCCAGTCGCGCCTCTACGCCAATCTCGCGGTGGCGTACTGCGCGCTCACCAACCGCTGCGACGAGCAGGGCATCGGCGCCGCGCACGCCGCCATCGACCTCGATCGGCAGCTCGGGCAGCTCGATCACCTCGCGGTCCCGCTGATCGTTCTCGGGCAGATCTACCAGTGTCACGGCGATCCGACCCGGGCGATCGCGCACTACCGGGAGGCGCTCACCCTCGCCGAGGAGGCCGACGAGCCGCAGCTCCTGTTTCCCTGCTACGATGGCCTCGCCACCGTCCACCTGGACCTGGGCGACGAGGGGCAGGCGGAGGAGTTCATGCAGAAGGCCCAGGCGGTCTGCGAGCGGGCCGGACTCGAGCCGGACGCGCTGGTGGTGCTGCCGTTCCTGGATTGAAGCGAACCCGACTCACATGGAGAGGCATTCGGTTCATGGCGTCCAAGCCCCTTCGCCCCGGTGATCCCGCTCCCTCCGTCACCCTGCCCGCGGTCAACCGAGAGGGCCAGGTCTCGCTCGACGACTATCGCGGGCGCAGTCCCGTCCTGATCGCCCTGTTCCGCGGGCTGCACTGTCCCTTCTGCCGTCGGCAGCTCGTGCAGCTGGGCACCACGCAGGACAAGCTCAAGGAGGTCGGCGTGGAGACGATGGCGGTGGTCAACACCCCCCTGGAGCGCGCGCGGCTCTACTTCAAGTACCGACCCGCCCGCGTGTTGCTCACCGCGGATCCCGAGGCGGAGACGCACCGGTCGTTCGGGGTGCCGGCCGGGGTCGTCGTCGAGAAGGAATCGGAAGCCTCGTGGGCTCAGGGGAAGTTCACGATGGGCCAGCTGCTCGCGATGAAGATAGATCCCACCGGGGAGCTGCCCGAGCCCCAGGATCCCTTCGCGGCGATGGAGACCCTGAACAAGAAGGACGGATTCGAGTTGACCGAGACCGACAAGCACATCGCGCACGCGCACGGCACTCAGATGACCGGACACTTCCTCATCGATCGGGAGGGAATCATCCGGTGGGAGCACATCGAGTGCGCCGAGCGCCTCGAGGACCTCTCCAAGTTCCCGACCGACGAGGAGATCCTGCGCGCGACCCGCAGCCTCTAGCAGGCTGATGAAAAACGCCCATCTGCTTCGTTGCCGCCCTCGACCGCACGCTCAACGTGGAGCGACCACGCCTCGCGGGCGGCTCTCGGGCGGCGCCTCGCATCTGGACGTTTTTGATCAGCCTGCTCGTGACGGCGGCCGGCTCTAGAGGAGATCATTCCCATGGACGTCGCCATCCCGCTCTTCGAAGGCATCACCGCGCTCGACGCGATCGGCCCCTACGAGGTGCTGTCCCGCCTGCCCGGCGCGCGCGTGCGCTTCATCGCGATCACGGCGGGCCCGTGTCGCACCGACAATCGCCAGCTCACCCTCGTGGCCGACGAGCCGCTCTCCGCGGTGCCGCACCCGGAGGTGATCATGGTGCCGGGCGGCTTCGGCACGCGCCCGCTCATGAGCCCGAACCCGCTGCTCGACTGGATCCGGACCGCGCACGAGAGCAGCCGGTGGACCACGTCGGTGTGCACTGGCTCGCTCCTGCTGGCCGCGGCCGGCGTCCTGAAGGGCCTCGACGCCACCACGCACTGGATGTCGCTCGACCGGCTCGCCGAGTACGGGGCTCGGCCCACCCTCAAGCGGGTGGTGGAGCAAGGCAAGGTCATCACCGCGGCCGGGGTGTCCTCGGGGATCGACATGGCCCTGACGCTGGCCGCGCGCATCGCGGGCGAGGAGGTGGCGCAGGCGATCCAGCTCGGCATCGAGTACGATCCGCAGCCGCCCTTCCGGGCCGGCTCGCCCGAGTCGGCGCCCCCGCACATCGTGGCCTCGCTGCGCGAGCGGATGCGGGCCCGCATGGAGCGTGAGGCGGCCGCCGTGCGTCCGTCGGCCTGACCGCGGCGTGGAGCGCGACGGCGCGCGGGCGCCGGGCCCGGTCATGGAGCGGCGACGGCTGGGGCGGACCGACATGGTGGCGAGCGTGCTCGGCTTTGGCGGCTCCGAGATCGGCTACGGGGCGGCGAGTCCGCGCACCGTCGATCGTCTGCTGGGTGCCGCGATCGACGCCGGGCTCAACGTCATCGACACCGCCGAGTGCTACGCGGACAGCGAGGCGCTGATCGGCGCCGCGCTCGGGGCGCGCCGGAACGACATCCATCTGCTGACCAAGTGCGGCCACCCGCGCGGCTACGGGCGCGGCGACTGGCGCGCGGCCTCGCTCTCGTCGAGCATCGAGCGGAGCCTGAAGCGCCTGCGCACCGACCGGCTGGACCTGATCCAGCTGCACAGCTGTGAGCTGTCCGATCTGCGCAAGGGTGAGGCCATCACCGCGATCGAGCGGGCGCGGGAGCGCGGCTTGACCCGCTACATCGGCTACAGCGGCGACGGGGAGGCCGCGCGCTTCGCGGTCGAGTGCGGGCGCTTCGACACGCTGCAGACCTCGGTGAGCGTCGCGGACCAGGAGGCGCTCGAGCTGACGCTGCCGGCCGCGATGAAGCGGAGCATGGGGGTGATCGCCAAGCGGCCGATCGCCAACGCGGCGTGGCGCTACGCGCGCCGGCCCGCGGAGCCGTACTACCAGGCCTACTGGACCCGGCTCCGCGCGCTCGACTATGCGTTTCTCCGGGACGCGGAGCGGGCGGTGTCGGTCGCGCTGCGCTTCACCCTGGCCGCTCCGGGGGTACACACCGCGATCGTCGGCACGAAGCGGCCGGGGCGCTGGGCGGAAAACGCGCGGCTGCTGGAGGCAGGGCCGCTGCCGGCCACGGAATTCGAGCGCATCCGGGCGCGGTGGAAGGAGGTCGCCGAGCCGTCCTGGACCGGGGAGGTGTGAGCGCGGCGCCGCCTGAGCCTCTCACCCTGAGCCCCGCAGCTTGCCCGCTCCCCTGAGGGGAGAAGGGGAGAGGGTCAGCCGATCTGGTAGCGCTTGATGGCGGCTTGATCGAACGCGAGGCCGAGGCCGGGCTTGGCCGGCACGACGAGCGTGCCGTCCTCGATCCTCGGCGTCTCCTCGTAGAGCCGCAGCGTCCACGGCATGTATTCCACGGTGAGCCCGTTGGGGATCGCCGCGATCAGGTGCACGTGGATCTCCGGGATCAGGTGACTGACCACCGGCAGGTTGAACGCCTCGGCCATGCCCGCCACCTTCATCCACTGGGTGATGCCGCCCACCCGCAGCAGGTCGATCATCACGATGTCGATCGAGCGCGCTTCCAGCAAATGGCGAAACGGCACGATGCCGTAGTGGTACTCGCCGGCCGCGATGGGCGTGGCCAGCGCGTCCGCGATGCGGGCCAGGCCCGCGAAGTCGTCGTGCGCGGTGGGATCCTCCAGCCAGTAGAGCTGGTAGGGCTCGATGCGCCGGCCGACTTCGATGGCGTGGTGCACGCTCCACAGCTGATTGATGTCGCACATGAGATCGACGTCGGGGCCGATCGACTCGCGCATCACTCGCACCCGCTCGATCGAAGCGGCGAGGGTCGGCTCGCTGCCGCACTGCATCTTCATCTGGCGGAAGCCCATGTCCCGCAGGCGCGGGCCGGCCTTCGCCAGGTAGTCCACCGGATGCGGTCGCATCAGCGCGCCGCTCGCATAGGTGGGCGCACGGTCGCGAAGGCCGCCGAGCAACGCGCACACCGAGCGGCCGGCCGCCTTGCCCATCAAGTCCCAGCAAGCCACGTCGAGGGCGGCGAGGGCGAGGGAGAAGATGCCGCCGGGCCCCGCGCTCCCGGCGGCCCGTCGACACTTCGCCACGATGGCCTCGGTCTGGCTCGGGTCCTCGCCGATGGCGAGGCGGGCCAGCCCGTCCACCGCGGCGCGCAGCGCCGGGGTGAGCGCGCCACCGAAGAAGGTGAGGCCGATGCCCACCAGCCCCTGATCGGTGCCCAGCTCCAGCAGCACGAACTCGCGCGTGTCGGTGGGCGCGGGCAATCCCACCACGAGCGGATTGTCCGCCGGGGTCGACAGCACCCGGGTGGTGACGTGGGTGATCTTCATTTCTTGTGCTTGCCGCTGAGCTGCGGCGTGGTGCCTTCCTGGCCCTTCTCCTGCCGGTCGAGGCGGGTCTCCCGTGACCAGGTGCGCTTCAGGTCATCACGGATGCTGAACTGCAGCGTGCCGAGCCCCTCCGTCTCCAGCTCGATCCGATCGCCGTCCATGAACGCGGAGAGCCCGCGGTGGTTCGTGCCGGTGGCCAGGATGTCGCCCGGCTCGAGGGTGTGGATGCTGGTCACCCACTCGATGCAGCGCGGGATCTTGTGGGCCATGTCGCTGGTGTTGAACGACTGCTTCACCGTCCCGTTCACCGAGAGGCGGATGGCGAGCTTGTGCGGGTCGGCGATCTCGTCGGAGGTCACCAGGTAGGGGCCGATGGGGGCGAAGGTGTCACGCGACTTCATCTGGTAGAACGTGTTGCCGGGCGGCAGCAGGCCACGCGCGGAGCCGTCGATGAAGTTGCAATAGCCGAACACGTACTCCATGGCCCGCGCCGCCGGCACCGCGCTGGCGCGCTTGCCGATGACCAGCGCCATCTCGGCCTCGCCCTCGAAGATGGTGGCGGGCACGTCGGGCAGCACCATGGTCTCGCCGGGGCCGATGATCGCGCTGGGCGACTTCATGAACGCGTTGATCGGGGCGGGCTCGGTGCGGGTGCCGTCCTCCATGTAGTTCACCGCCATGCAGACGATGTTGGTCGGCTTCGTCAGGGGCGGGCGGATGCGGATCGCGCTCACCGGCTGAGGCTTGCCACCGGCCGCCGCCTCCTCGATCTTTTTCCGATAGTCCGCGAACCGGGCGATCAGCCCGCTCATGAGATCCCCGGGGCCGGTGTGGGGAACGTCCTTCACGATGTCCGAGACGTCCACGACTTCATCGCCGCGGAGCACGCCCAGCCGGTAGTCGTCGAAGTAGATGATCTTCACGGTGCTCTCCTCGGAGTTGGGCTTGATTGCTGTGACGATTGCTGCAGGTAGTCGATGACATGTCGGCGGTCGTCGGCCACGCTGAGACCGGGCATCGCCATCCCGGTGCCCGGGAGAAATCCCTGCGGGTCGGCCAGGTAGGCGTCGAGCGTGGCCCGTGTCCACACGAGCCCGCGCGCCCCCGCCTCGATCAGCGCCGGGGAGAAACGAAAGCCGGGCACCGTGCCCGCGCGTCGGCCGATCACCCCGCGGAGGTTCGGCCCCGGCAGCCCTTGCTCACCGGCCACCACGGAGTGGCAGGCGAAGCAGCGCTGGAAGACGCGCTCTCCACTCGCGGAATCCGCGCTCGCCGAAGAAACCCACGCGGTCGTTACCGTCCCGGCGAGAAGCCACATCGCCCACCTCCTCACTTCGTCCGATACACGATGAGCCGGTCGGTGCCGGACTCGGGCGCCCACACCTCGCCGGCTCGGCCGAGGATCTGCCGCACATTGGCGCCGGGGCGATCGCTCGGGAAGGCCTCGAACTTCTCGTTCTCGGGATCGAAGCGCAGCATGGCGTTCGCGCTCCACTCGCTGAGCCACACCTTGTCGCGCTCGTCGACGTAGACCGCATAGGCGCGGGGGCTGTCGCCCGGCAGCTTCCACGCCTTCCACTCCTTCCTCTGCGGGTCGTAGCGACTCACGTTGCCCGAGTTCCACTCGCTCACCCAGACGCGGCCCCGGGAGTCAGACCAGACGCGCCGGGCTCCCTGGCCCTTGGTAGGAGGCTCGATGATGGTGGCGGCACCGGTGTCGACATCCACCCGGGCGATGTGGCTGCCCGCGAGCGAGGCGTAGTAGACGTCGCCACTCGGCGTGGTGGTAATGCCGTAGGGCCCGCGGCCACGGGGCGCGTCCCAGACCTGCATCTCGCCACTCGCGGGGTCGAGGCGGCCATACACCCCGTTCTGCCCGGTGAACCAGATGCGCCCGCGCTTGTCGAAGGTCGCGGTGTTGAGGTTCACGTAACCGCGCCCCTCGGACAGGGACCATCGACGCACGTCCCGGGTGCGCGGGTCTACCCGGACGATCGAATTGGTGCCACCTTCCGTCACCCACGGGGCGCCGTCGGGCCCGATGATCACCCCGTGCGGAGCGGCGGCCGGGCCGAGCGAGATCAGGTCGACCTTCCCGCTCGCCGGGTCCAGGCGACCGAGGTGGCCGCTCCGCTGGGCGGTGTACCAGACGATGCCATCCGCATCGACGGCCACGTCATGGGGACCCCCGCCCGGCGGGAGGGCGTAGGCCTGCACGGCGACTTCGGCCGAGGCCGCCCGGGCCCAGGTGGCGGGCGGGAGCACGAGCGAGACGAGCGCGAGCGTGAGCAGCGGGTGACGCATGGCTACCTCCTTCGGAAACCGGGCGGTACGCAAAACGCGCTCATCGTACTCCACCTACCGCGGACCTTGCCACCGGACACGTCGGGCTTCCGACGGTTGACAACGGCCCCGGCCGCGGCGACGCTCTCGCTGAATCCATTCCAGGGAGGCGATCATGAAGGGACGGGTGGCGGTCCTGAGGGCGTACGGCGGCGAGTTCGAGCTGCGCGAGTATCCGGTGCCCGACCCCGAGCCGGGCGCAATCCTGATCAAGCTGACCCGGGCGGGGGTGTGCGGCTCCGACCTGCACATCTGGCGCGGGGAGATGAAGGACGTGTACGGCGCGCTGCCGAAAGACCTCACGTTCGGCCACGAGATGTGCGGGCGGGTCGAGCGGCTCGGGGCCGGGGTCGACACCGATTCGATGGGACGGCCGCTGCGCGAGGGCGACCGGGTGACCTTCTGCTACTTCTTCCCGTGCGGCCGCTGCCCGGTCTGCCTGAACGATGAGATGGGCTCGTGCCCGCGGAAGATCCGGCCCAACCGCGTGGCGGGCACCGCGCCCTATTTCAACAACGCCTACGGTGACTACTACTACCTGCGACCGAATCACTTCGTCTTCAAGATGCCGGACGAGATTCCCGAGGACGTGGCCACTCCGGTCAACTGCGCGCTCTCCCAGGTGCTCTACGGCCTGCGCAAGGCCGGCTTCCGCGCCGGGCAGTCGCTGGTGGTGCAGGGGGCGGGCGGGCTCGGCATCAACGCGGTCGCGGTGGCGCGCGACATGGGCGCCGACACCATCATCGTGGTGGACCGGCTGGCCGCGCGGCTGGCGCTGGCGAAGGCGTTCGGCGCCGATCACACCGTCGACGCCAGCGAGCTGACCAGCGCGGACAAGCGAGTGGACGCGGTGAAAGCGCTCACCGACGGCTTCGGGGCCGACGTGGTGGCCGACTTCGTGGGCTACGCCGACGTCATTCCCGAGGGGCTGCGCATGCTGCGGGGCGGCGGGTGCTATCTCGAGGTCGGCAGCATCTCGCCCGGCAACGTGTTCTCCTACGACGCGACCGCGCTGGTGCGGGGCAACACCCGGCTGGTCGCGACGTCCAACTACTCGCCGTGGGCGCTCGAGCAGTCGCTCTCGTTCATGAAGCGCAGTCTGCGGCGCTTCCCGTTCGACAAGGTCATCTCCCACGTCTTCCCGCTCGAGCGCATCTCGGAGGCCTTCGCCCAGGCCGACTGGGCCCAGCGCGGCGGCACCGTCTCCCGCGCCGCCATCTCGATGTAGCTCGGGGTCAGGTCTTACATTGCGACATTTTGAACGCGGCGCTGAGTCGCCGGCGCGAAATGTCGCAATGTAAGACCTGACCCCCCTTAAGGGACGATGGCGGCGCGGGTGACGTGGCCCTTGTCCTGCTGCACGAAGGCCTCGTCGATCGCCTCCAGCGGGAACTTGTGGGAGATGATGCGATCCCACGGATAGCGCCCGCGGGTGCGCGCCATGAGATCGAGCGCGCCCCGCAGGTGCTCGGCCTCGTAGTGGGACAGGCCGAGGATGCGGCGGTTGCCGAAGATGATCCAGGCCGGGTCGAACTCGGCCTTCCAGCCCACGTTGATGTTGCCGATCTCGACGTAGGTGCCCTCCGGCGCGGTCATGCGCAGCCCCTCGTCGACGACCTTGGGATTGCCGACCAGCTCCATGACCACGTCGCCGCCCCAGTCGTCGGTGAGCGTCTTCACCGCCGCGATGCGATCCTCCGGGGTCGGGTGCTGGCGCATGTCCACCACGTGGGTGGCGCCGAACGAGCGCGCGAGCGCCAGCCGCTCCTCCACGCCGTCGATCACGACCACGCGCGCCGCGCCCATCTCCTTCGCCACCGCGCAGGCATAGACGCCGAGACCGCCCGCGCCCTGGATCACCACCGTCTGCCCGGCGCGCAGGGCGGCCAGGTCGAGCCCGGCGTACACCTGCGAGAAGGCGCAGTTGACGCCCGCGGCCATGTCGTCGGTGATGTCGGCGTCGAGCTTGAACACCGCGTGGTTCGGCCGCAGGTAGAAGTACTGGCCGAAGCCGCCCTGGAAGTGCGGCCACACCTCGCAGGAGACGAGGAAGTTCGCCTGCCGCACCGGGCACGACTTGGTGCGGCCCCGGAGACACGCACGGCAGCGGCCGCACGGGAAGAAGAAGCGATAGGCCACGCGATCGCCGACCGCGAGCGGCCGCCCCGCCGAATCGGTGGTCACGCCGGGGCCGAGCTTCGCCACCCGCCCGACGTGCTCGTGCCCGGTGTTGAGCGGCAGTGGCCGGCCCATCTTCACGTAGTCCAGCTCGCCGCGCCAGTAGTGCAGGTCGGAGCCACAGACATTGGCCATCGCGACCTTGATGAGGATCGCGCCCGGCTCCGGGTCCGGCACCGGGTACTCGCGGATCTCGAAGGGCTTGCCCGCGCCGTGGAACACCGCCATACGCGCCGTCTCGGCCATGTGCGCCTCCTCGCGATGCGGAACGGATCGACGACGGCCGGAGTCTAGCATGGTCGCGCGAAGTCGGCCGGGCGGGGGCGCGCGGCTGTGATAGGCTGGCCGACCATCGAGCCCGCAATGTCCGTTGGCGAACCGCGCGTGATGGACCGGAGACGATTCGTGACCGCCATGGCCTCCGTCCTGCTGGGCGCGCCGCGCATCGCGCGCGGGCAGCCGGTCGGGAAGACGCCGAGAATCGGCTGGCTCGGCGGCGGCGCCGGGCGTTCCGCCACCGAGATGCAGCGATCGACGCAGTTCAAGGCCTTCGCCGAAGGCCTGCGCGAGCACGGCTACGTGGTGGGCCAGAACGTGAGCGTGGAGCTGCGCATGGTCCGGCCCGACAGGGTCGAGCAGTACCAGGACTTCGCGACCCGCCTGGCCGCCGAGGTGGACGTCATCCTCGCCGCCAATCCCTTCTCCCTGGCCGCGGCGACCCGCGCGACCAGAACCGTCCCGATCGTGGGCCTCGACATGGAGTCGGACCCGGTGCGACAGGGATGGGCCGCGACGCTGGCCCGCCCCGGCGGCAATGTCACCGGGTTCTTCCTGGACATGCCCGAGATGAGCGGCAAGCACGTGGAGTTCCTCAAGATCGTGAAGCCCAGCGTGGCCCGCCTGGCGGTGCTCGGCGATCCGCGCTTGAACGCCCTGCAGTTCGAGGTGACCGACGGCGCGACGCGTGACGCCGGCCTCGCGCTGGACCGGCTCGGGGTCCAGAGCCCCGACCAGATCGAGGGCGCGATCGCGGACGCGGCCCGTCGAGGCGCCGGCGCGCTGGTGGTCTTCACCTCTCCCCTGATCAACAGCGCGCTCCCGCGAATCGCGCGCGCGGCGGCGAAGCACCGGATGCCGTCCATCTGCGCGTTCGCGCCGCTCTTCGCGGAGGCCGGCGGCCTTCTGGCCTACGGTCCCGATTTCCACGAGCTGTACCGTCGCACCGCCGCGTACGTCGCCCGGATCCTGAAGGGCGCCGGACCCGGCGATCTGCCGATGCAGCGCCCCGAGAAGTTCCTGCTCGTGATCAATCTCAAGACGGCGCGGACGCTGGGAGTGACGCTGCCGCCCTCGTTCGTCCGCCGCAGCGATCACGTGATCGAGTGAATCGCCCTCGCCGTCCCGTGGTAGGCTACGGGGCGCCCGAGGGGGGCCACATGAAGATCGCCATTCTCGACGACTACCAGGACACCATCCGCACGCTACAGTGCTTCGAGAAGGTTCGCGCCCACGACGTGACGATCTGGAAGGACCACACCAAGGACGTCGACGCGCTCGCGAGCCGATTGAAGGACACCGAGGTGCTGGTGTGCATCCGCGAGCGCACGCCGATCCGGTCGCCGCTGCTCGAGCGCCTCGATCGGCTGAAGATGGTGACCCAGGTCGGGGTGGTGCCGAACATCGACGTCCCCGCGTGTACGCGGCGAGGCGTGATCGTCTCCTCCAGCCAGATGCCGGGACGGCCCTCGTACGCCACCGCGGAGCTGACGTGGGGGCTGGTCATCGCGGCGCTGCGGCGGATCCCGCAGGAGATGATCGCGCTGCGGGCCGGCAAGTGGCAGGGCTATCCGATCGGTACCGGCCTGCGCGGCAAGACCCTCGGCATCCTGGGCTACGGCAAGATCGGCGCGGTCGTCGCCGGCTACGGCCGCGCGTTCGGGATGAACGTCATCGCGTGGGGGCGCCCGTCGACGCTCGAGAAGGCGAAGGCCGACGGCTACGCCCCGGCCGCGAGCCGCGAGGCCTTCTTCGCCGACTCCGACGTGGTCTCGATCCACGTGCGGCTGATCGACGCCACCCGCGGCATGGTGACCGCCGAGGACCTCGCGCGCATGAAGCCCTCCGCGGTGTTCGTCAACACCAGCCGCGCCGGCCTGGTGGCGCCGGGCGCGCTCGAGGCGGCGCTCGGCCAGGGGCGTCCGGGAATGGCCGCGGTGGACGTCTACGAGGACGAGCCGGTCCTGGGGGCCACGCATCCGCTGCTGGCCATGGACAACTGCATCTGCGTGCCGCACCTGGGCTACGTGGAGCGCGACGGGCTCGAGCACATGTTCGACACGATCTTCGATCAGGTGCTGGCCTACGCGGCCGGCAAGCCGATCAACGTCCTGAACCCCGAGGTGCTGGGCGTCAGGTCATGAGCATTCGGGACCGCGCCTGCATCGTCGGCGTCTTCGAGCACCCCACGCGCAAGGCCGACCACATCTCGCTCGCCCAGCTGCACGCGGAGGTCGCGCGCGGGGCGCTGGCCGACGCGGGACTCGGGAAGGATGACGTGGACGGCTACTTCTGCGCGGGCGACGCGCCGGGGCTGGGCGGCCTCTCCATGGCCGACTACATGGGCTTGCGCCTGCGCCACATCGATACCACCGAGACCGGCGGGTCGTCGTACGTGGTGCACGTGGCCCACGCCGCCGAGGCCATCGCGGCCGGGCGCTGCGACGTGGCCCTGATCACCCTGGCCGGACGCCCGCGCGCGGAAGGCATGGCCACCGGCACCGCCCCGCGCAACTACGGCCCCGCCGCGCCCGACGTGGCCTTCGAGGCGCCGTTCTCGCCGACGGTGGTGAACCAGTACGCGATGGCGGCCATGCGGCACATGCACGAGTTCGGCACCACCGGCGAGCAGCTCGCCTGGATCAAGGTGGCCGCCTCGCATCACGCGCAGCACAACCCGCACGCCATGCTGCGCGACGTGGTGACGGTGGCCGACGTGGTGGGCTCGCCGATGATCTCCGACCCGCTGCACCGGCTGGACTGCTGCGTGATCAGCGACGGAGGCGGCGCTGTGATCGTGGCCCGCCCCGAGATCGCGCGCCGGCTGAAGCGCCCGCTGGTCAGGGTGCGCGGGGCGGGCGAGGCGGTGAAGCACCAGATGGGCGGTCAGGTCGATCTCACCTACACCGGGGCGCGCTGGTCCGGCCCGGCCGCCTTCGAGAGCGCGGGCGTCCCCCCCGCCGACATCAAGTACGTCTCGATCTACGACAGCTTCACCATCACGGTGCTGATCACCCTGGAGGACCTGGGCTTCTGCCCGAAGGGGCAGGGCGGCCGCTTCGTCTCCGACGGCAACCTGATCGCCGGGGCGGGCCGGCTGCCCTTCAACACCGACGGCGGCGGCCTCTGCAACAACCACCCGGCCAACCGCGGGGGCATGACCAAGGTGATCGAGGCGGTGCGCCAGCTGCGCGGCGAGGCGCACCCCGCGGTGCAGGTGAAGGGCTGCGACCTGGCCCTGGCCCACGGCACCGGCGGCTCGCTCGGCACGCGCCACGCGAGCGCGACGCTCATCATGGAGCGGGGCTGACATGGCCGAGGCCGCCCGCAAGATCCCGGCGCCCACGCCGACGCCCGAGACCGCGCCGTTCTGGGAGGCGGCGGCCAAGGGCACGCTGCTCGTGAAGACCTGCACCGCCTGCGGGCGGCCGCATCACTATCCGCGCCCGCTCTGCCCGTTCTGCGGCAGCGATCGCACCGAGTGGAAGGAGTCGGCCGGGCGCGGCGTGATCTATTCCTTCAGTGTGATGCGGCGGGCCACGCCGCCCTACGTGATCGCCTACGTCACCCTCGACGAGGGCGTGACCATGATGACCGGCCTGGTGGATTGCGACGTCGATGCGCTCCGGATCGGCCAGCCGGTGCGCGTCGTCTTCACACCCAGCGACGGCGGCCCGCCGGTGCCGATGTTCACGCCGCGATGAGCTCGGAGGGGGGCTGCGCCCCCCTTCCGAACCTTCCCCCGGGAAGAATCGGTTGCGCCGGCGAAGCCGGCGCTCCGAAGCGGCCGGTCGGTCGCGGGTCGATCACCTCCGCGACCGACTCGGCCCGCGCTCGGGATCACGTCGCTCCCGCGGTCGCGTTCGGCTTGACACCTTTGCGAGCGCAATGCTACACCCGGGGCGGTCGCTCACCGTCCACCGTGTCCACACGCGAGGAGGCGCGAATGTCAAAGCTGGCAAGGCTCATCCCGCTCGCCGTCCTGCTCATCGTCGTCGTCGCGCTCGTCACCCCCGCTCCGGGGCCGACCGCGGCGGCCGGCAAGCTCAGCCTGTGGCGGCTCAAGACCTACATCCCGCCGGCCGACAAGATCCTGGACGCCAACGCCCAGGAGTGCGCGAAGAAGTCGGGAATGGAGCTGGCCATCCAGACCTACACCTTCGACGACATGTGGACCAAGTACACCGCGGCCATCGAGTCGAAGACGCTGCCCGACATCGCGGAGCTGGATGCGGTGGGCCCGGCGCGCCTGGCCAATCTGAACCGCCTCAGCGACATGTCGGACGTGGTCTCGGCGGTCACCAAGGAGCTGGGGCCGATCCTGGCCAACGCGGAGGGGGCGGTGAAGTTCGGCGGCAAGTTCTACGCCGTCCCGCACTACGGCATCCCGCTCGTGCTCTTCTACCGCAAGGACATCCTGGCGAAGATCGGTGCGGAGCCGCCGGATACCTGGGAAGCCATCCAGCAGATCTCCCAGAAGGTGAAGCAGGCCGGCATCCACGAGTTCCCCAACGGATTTCCGTGGAACCGCACCGGCGACGGCTACGACCCGGCCATGAGCCTCCTGTGGAGCTACGGGGCGGCGTGGGTCGACAAGAGCGGCAAGTTCACCGGCATCCCCAAGGGGCCGGCGGTGCAGGCGCTCAAGGTGGTCACCGCCGCGTACCTCGTGGACAAGACCGCCGCGTTCGACTATCTGTCGTGGTCGGGCTCCACCAACAACGAGTCGTTCATGGCCGGCAAGGTCACGTTCACCCCGAACGGGCCGAGCATCCTGTTCCAGGAGGAGTCGAACAAGCATCCCCTGCAGAAGGACACCGCGATCAAGCTCATGCCCAAGGGCCCGGCCGGGCGCAACCTGGCGCTCACCTTCGTGATGAACTGGGGCGTGCCGGTCGACGGCAAGCAGCAGAAGGAGGCGAAGGCGGTGGTGAGCTGCATCATGTCGCGCGCGCAGTGGATGAAGTACATGACCGGCTCCTTCCAGCAGGCGGTGCCGCTGTTCGCGCGGCCGCTGGACGACCCGTACTGGAACACCCCGAACGGCAAGACCATCGTGGAGACGGTGAAGATCGGCCATCCGGTGGGCTGGCCCGGCCCCACCACCCCCGCGGCGGCGGAGGTGGTCTCGAGCAACGTGCTGACCGACATGGTCACGCAGGTCATCGTGGACAAGGTGTCGCCGGAGGCGGCCGTCGACGAGGCCAACAAGCGGATCAAGGAGATCTACGATCGCCTCCCGGTGAAGTGACGCGGTGAAATGACCTCGTGCTGACCGATCGCCACCGGGAGCGGTTGCTAGGCTACACCATGATCGCCCCGGTGGCGATCTTCCTGGCCGCCCTCGTCGCCTATCCGTTCCTCAGCGCCATCTACCTGAGCCTCACCGAGAAGATCGTGGGCTACCCGGCCCACTTCGTGGGCTTCCGCAACTACGCCAACCTGCTCGACAGCGGCCGCTTCCGCATCGTGGCGTGGAACAGCGCGGTGTTCACGGTGGCCTCCATCGCGGTCAAGCTGCTGATCGGCATGGCGATGGCCCTCGCCCTCCACCAGGTGGTGCGGGGCAACCAGTTCATCCGCGGCATCCTGCTCTTGCCCTGGATCATCCCCACCGTGGTCATCGCGCTCACCTGGAAGTGGCTGCTCGACCTCTTCCGCGGGCTCGTCAACGTGAGCCTGATCGACCTGGGAGTGGTCAAGAGCGGCGTGCACTGGCTCGGCGATCCGAGCCTGGCCATGCTGTCGGTGGTCATGGCCAACATCTGGCGCGGGTTCCCGTTCTTCGGGGTGTCGTTCCTGGCCGCCCTGCAGACGGTGCCGCAGGAGCTCTACGACGCGGCCGACGTCGACGGGGCGGGCAGCTGGCAGAAGTTCTGGCGCATCACGCTGCCCAGCATCAAGGGCGTGGTGGCGGTGGTCACCCTGCTCAGCACCATCGTGACCCTCAACGACTTCAACATCGTCTGGATCATGACCCGCGGCGGCCCGGGGGCGGCCACCCACATCTTCGCGACCTACAGCTACGAGCTGGGCATCATGTCGCAGCGCTGGGGTGTGGCCATGGCCGCGTCGATGGCCTCGCTGCCGCTGGTGGCGCTGCTCATCGTGGGGGTGGTGCGCTACCTCCACCGGGAGGAGGAGTGATGCTGCGTCCGGCCGTCCTCGCCCGCTGGGCCGTGCTCGCGCTGATCCTGGTGATCGTGTTCGTGCCGATGTACTGGATCGTGGTGACCTCGTTGAAGACCGGCCGGCAGATCCTGCTCTCTCAGAACGTCTACGCCCCGCAGCCGTTCACCATCGACAACTACCTCTACCTCTTCGAGGAGAGCCGCTTCGCGCTCTGGTTCCGCAACAGCGCCATCACCGCGACCGCCAGCACGCTGCTCTCGCTGCTGATCGGCACCGCCGGCGCCTACGCCCTGACCCGCCTGCGCTTCCCCGGCCGGCGCACCTTCGGCGCCGTGGTGCTGGTCACCTACCTGGTGCCGCCCGGGCTCATGTTCATCCCGCTCTACCAGACCTTCATCCGGATGGGCTACACCGACTCGCTGGGCACCCTGATCCTCGCCTATCCGACCTTCCTGGTGCCGTTCGTGACGTGGCTGCTCATGGGCTTCTTCCGCTCGATCCCGCGCCAGCTGGAGGAGGCCGCGATGGTCGACGGCGCCACCCGGGTGCAGGCCCTCTTCCACGTGGTGCTGCCCCTGGCCACCCCGGGGCTGCTCGCGGCGGGGCTCTTCTGCTTCACGCTGTCGTGGAACGAATTCCTCTACGCCCTCATCTTCATCGCCGACGACAGCCTCAAGACCCTGCCGGTGGGGCTCTCCGAGTTCGTGGTCTCCGACTTCGCGTTCTGGGGGCAGCTCATGGCCGCCGCCGCGCTCGCCTCGCTGCCGGTGATCGTGGTCTACATCTACCTGCACAAGTACATGGTGCAGGGGCTGACCGCGGGCGCGGTCAAGGGGTGAGCGGGCCGGGCGGCTTATCGGCGTCGCGCTCCGGCTCGCGGACCAGATAGACCGGGCGGCGCTTGACCTCCTGGAAGATGTAGCCGACGTAGATGCCGACCAGCCCCACCGCGATCATGAGCGCCGCGCCCACGATCAGCACCATGAACATGAGCGACGACCACCCCGGCACCAGCAGGTGCTGCCGTCCGGTGAGCCAGAAGCTCACCACGTAGACCGCCTCGGCCGCGGCCAGCAGCAGGAAACAGATCCCGACCACGACCGCCAGCTTGAGCGGAACCAGCGAAAACGAGAACATCGCGTTCGCGGCCAGCCGCGCCCGCTGCCGCCACGAGTAGCTCGGCCGGCCGCCGATGCGCGGACGCTCGGCGTAGGGCAGCACGACCGTCCGGTATCCGGTCCAGGCCACCATGCCGCGCAGGAAGCGGTGGTACTCGCGCATCCCGCGCAGGGCGTCGAGCACCGACCGGGACAGGAGCCGGTAGTCGGCCGAGCCGGCGGTGAGGCTCGTGTCGGCGATGCCGCGCAGCAGGCGGCCGAACCCGAGCGACGTCCAGCGCGTCCATCGGGGCTGGCGCGCGGCCAGCCGTTGCGCCAGCACCACGTCGTAGCCCGCCCGATGGAGCGCGATCATCTCGGCGATCAGCTCCGGCGGATGCTGACCGTCGCCGTCGAGGGTCACCGCGGCGTCGCCCCGGGCCCGGTCGAGCCCGGCGGTGAGCGCGGCCTGGTGGCCGAAGTTGCGGCTCAGCGCGAGCACGGTGATCTCGGGGTCGTCGGCGCGGAGCTTCGCCAGCTCGGCCGCGGTCCCGTCGACCGAGCCGTCGTCGACGTAGCAGATGCGGACGTCGCACTCGCGCCGCAGCGGAGTGACCACCGCCATCAGCTGGCGGTGGAACTCGGCCACGACCGCCTCCTCGTTGTAGAGCGGGACGATGACGTCGATCGCGAGCCGGCGCCCGTCAGCCGCCATGTCGGCTCGGCTCGCGGTCGGACACGGGTCGCATCAGGCGGTGCACCTGCCAGCCATAGGTGAACAGTCTACGATCGACCAGGGGGCGATCGCCGGGGCAGAACGCCGGGTCGAGCAACGGGGCCGGCGCGATCCGGCAGAGCAGCCGGTGGAGGCCCATCTCCACGAATCGCGTGTGCCGCACCGTCCGGTACACCGGCTCGGCCGCTCCGGTCAGCAGCCGCTCCCGCATCGCGTGGTCTCGCGCGACGCCGGGCTCGTCGAGGGCGAGCCGCACGGTCGGCCACGGCCGGTTCGCCAGCTCCGGGGTGACCACGAAGCGATCGCCCGTCGCGGGCGCGGGGCCGTCGGACGTCGCGGGCGCAGGCGGCTCGACCACGAGGTCGGGGCGCCGCGCGATCCGGGCCAGGTGGCGGGGCAGCTCGAGATGGTACTCGTTCATCGCGGTGTTCAGCACGACGCGACTGCGGGCGGGGAGGCCGGCCAGGAATGCCACGATGTCGGCGTTGGCCCGATCCACCGCGAGCTGCACCCGCGCGTCGGCGACCGCGTTGACGACCGTCCCCAGCCAGAGCAGGGCACCCAGCGCGAGCAGCAACCGGGCTAGCCATGAGCCTCGCGCGTCCCAGCCGTCACCGACCACCAGACCCGCGACGACGGCGGCGCCGAGCGCGAACGGCAGCAGGTAGTACTCGAAGGTGGCCGGCCACGGCAGGAACACCGCGAGCCAGCCCCCCATCCATACCACCGCGTACCGGAGCGGCCGGCCCCACCGCGGCCGCCCGCCGGGCGGGCGCACGAGGGTGAGGGCCAGCAGCGGCAGGAGGAAGGCAAAGGCGCGAATGAGCCACGCCGCGATCCGGAACAGCGCGATCGCGATGACGTCCCGGTCGAGCGCGTAGGCGCGCGTGTACGTGCCCTCGTCGAGCCCGAGCGGTGCGTAGTGCGCGCGCAGCATCAGGAACACGGCGGCGGCCGCCACGTTCACCGCGGCATAGGTGACTGCGAAGCGCCACGCCGCGCTCCGGTCGCCGCGCGCCCGGTATTCGAGCGCCAGCCATCCCAGCGAGATCGGCACCAGGACCAGGCTCGTCTCCTTGCTGGCATACGCGATCAGCGACAGGGCGGCGGCCGATGCGATCAGGCCGGCGCGCCGAGCACCCGAGGCTGCCGTCGCCGCCGCGGCGGTGGCCAGCAGCGCGCCGGCCATCCACGCGAGCTGCAGCGGCTCGGGCTTCGACAGGGTGTAGAAGCTCTCGATCGTGGGCCCGCACAGCGCGAAGACCACCATGGCGACCAGGGCCTGAGCCGGGCCTCCGCCCGCGTAGCCTACCAGCCGGGCGAGGATCGCGAGCAGCGCGACCAGGATCAGCGTGTTGATCAGGAAGAACGCCAGCGGCCGCGCGCCGACCGAGCCGACGATCGCGGCCTGGGCCACCCAGTGCGCCGGGAAGAACCGGCCCGTCGCGGGGATGAGGTGCAGCGCGGCGGACCAGCGGCCGACCACCCGCTCGCCGGCTTCGAGCGTGAAGCCGTCGTCGAGCAGCCCGAACTGCGGGGCGGCGAGCCGAGGGAGCATGACGAGTACGGCCAGCACGGCCGGCGCGAGCCACGTCACGAGCCCCTCGGCCCATCGCCCCGGCCCGGGCACGCGCCCGGACCGGCGGCGGCTACTTCTTGATCGCGAACACCCAGATGACGCCTCCCTGCGGCACGTCGGTCTTCGTGCCGCGGGCGGTGTCGAGCGAGTCCTGCATCCGCTGGGCGTCGACGCCCCAGCCCGACTGGACCGCGACGTACTGCACGCCGTCCACCGAGTACGAGCTGGGCACCGCGGTGATGCCGGAGTTGGTGCGCCACTGCCATACCAGCTCGCCGGTCTTGGCGTCGAAGGCGCGGAAGTAGCGGTCGTTGGTGCCGCCCGCGAAGACCAGCCCGCCGCCGGTGGCCAGCACCGGGCCCCAGTTGTGGGACTCGAAGGTGCGCGTCCAGACCTTCGTACGGGTGTTCATGTCCCACGCCTGGATCTCGCCGATGTGCCCCGAGCCGTCGCGAACGTTCAAGCCGATGTCCTTGATCTCGGAGCCGAGCCAGAGCTTGCCCGGCTCGTACTTCTGCTCGGCGCCCAGCAGCGAGCCGCACAGGTTCTCGTTGGCCGGGATGTAGAGCAGCCCGGTCTTCGGGCTGTAGGCCGCCGGCACCCAGTCCTTGCCGCCCCAGAGCGACGGGCAGAAGCCGACCTTCTTGCCGGTCACCGGCTTCTTGCTCTCGTCGTACTCGGGCCGCCCGGTGCGCGGGTCGACGCTCTTGAACGCGGTCTGGTTGACATAGGGCTTGGCGTCCACGAAGCCGATGCCGTCCGCGCGACGCTCCAGCACCCAGAGGTAGCCGTTGCGCGCCGGATGCACGAGCGCGTGGACCGTCCGGTCGCCGCGCTTGACGTCGAACAGGATCGGCGCCGATACCTCGTCCCAGTCCCACGAGTCGTTCCAGTGGTACTGGTGATAACCGCGCAGCTTGCCGGTGTCGACGTCGAGGCCCAGCACCGAGGCCGAGTAGAGGTTGTCGCCGGGGCGCTGGTCGCCGATCCACTGGGCCGCGTTGCCGGTGCCCCAGTAGGTGATGTTGAGCGCGGGGTCGTAGCTGCCGGTGATCCAGACCGACACGCCGCCCGTCTTCCAGGTATCACCCTTCCAGGTGTCCGATCCGGGCTCGCCGGGGGCGGGGACGGTGTAGGTCTTCCACGCGGTGCTGCCGGTCCGCGCGTCGAGCGCCTGGATGAAGCCGCGGATGCCCAGCTCGCCGCCCGAGACGCCGACGATGACCTTGCCCTTGGCGACGAGCGGGGCCAGGGTCATGTAGTAGCCCTTCTTGTAGTCCTCCACCGCCTGGTCCCACACCACCTTGCCGGTCTTGGCGTCGAGCGCGACCACGTGCGCGTCGAGAGTGGCGAGGTAGACCTTGTCCTCGTAGAGACCGACGCCGCGGTTGGTCGGATGCAGCTGGAAGAGGTCCTCGGGCAGGTCGCGCTTGTAGCGCCAGAGCAGCTCGCCGCTCTTGGCGTCGAGGGCCAGGACCTGGTTCTGCGGGGTGCTGATGAACATGATCCCGTTGTTGACGATCGGCGGGGCCTGGTGGCCCTCGGCCACACCGGTGGAGAACGTCCACACCGGCACCAGCGACGCCGCGTTGCCGGTCGTGATCTGCTCGAGCGGGCTGTAGCCCCAGCCGTCATACGTGCGCCGGTACATCAGCCAGTTCTCCGGCTCGGGATTGACCAGGCGCTGGTCCGTCACCGGGGTGTAGCTGGCCACCGCCGCGGTCGGCTTCGCGCGGGGCGCGGGGGCCATCGACGCGGCGGAGGATCCGGTGGTCATGCCGGTGCAGCCGCCGAGCAGCACGGCCGGGGTCGTCGCGATCAGCACGCCGAACATTGCCAAGAGCGCCCGTGTTTTCACGATCGGTCCTCCCTCTACTCGCTGTGAAGCGCTCACTGCTCCGGCTGACGGCTCACGCGGGCTGAAATCCGGGCCGGCCCATGAAGCTGGCGGCGGCGACCGGTACGCCGTCGACGACCTTCACGGGCACCCGCGGGAGCCGCCGGGGCGCAGGTCCGCCCACGACGCGGCCAGCGTCCTTGGGATCGAACTCGGACTCGTGGCAGGGGCAGCGGAATCGGGTCGACTCCGCCTTCCAGAGCGTGATGTCGCACCCGGTGTGCGTGCACACGCCCGAGTAGACGACGACGCCTTCGGCCGAGCGGCCCCGAGTCTCCTCGGAGAGATCGGCGAGGGCCAGGCGCACCAGCAGCAATTGGTTGAGGCGCGAGCCGTCGCGCACCACGCCGCTCGGATCGACCGGGAAGGCGGGCACCGGCGGCCCGCCGATAGGCAGGTCGGCGACCTTGATGATCTTGCCGGTCTGGTCGCCGGTGCGGAACACGAACCGGTCACCGCTCTGCGGGCGCTGGCTCTTGGGCTCACCCTGGGCGCTCGCCTCGGGGACGGCGCGGGCGCAGAGGTCCAGGAGGGGGAGTCCGACGCCGATCGCGAGCGCTCCTCGCAGCATCGCGCGCCGTGGCTCTCGGCGGTTCATCGACGATCCGCCCGTGAGCGCGTCGCTCATCGCTGATGACCGCAGTCGCCGGGGCGGCTACGGTTCCGGCGCGGATTCTGGGAGAAGTGCCCGCGCGATGTCAAGACGCACGGCGCGGGCGGCTCGCTCCGGGTCTAGAACCTCGGCCCGGTGCGAGCGCCCGGCCGCCGCGCAGCGGGCGTGAGACGTCGCGCCGCTCCGAGCTCGCTCACCGCCCGGGGGCCGGACGGATCAGCAGGCCCGAAGTGGATACCCGCAGCTCCAGCTCCGCGGGCCGAGCCGCGTCGATGAACGTGGCCGAGCCGTACTCGGCGTCGAGCAGGGGCGCGAGCAGCGCGTAGCGCCGACGGAGATCGAAGAGGTCCAGCGGCTTTGGCTGGGCGAGCGAGAACACCGTCCGGGGCTTCGCGGTCTCGTCCGCGAGCAGGCGGTAGCGTCCCGCGACCCGATCGAGCTCGTAGGCGGTGTGCAGGCCGAGGACGTTGACGATCGGCTTCCACTTGAGGATGTGCGCGTCGACGTAGAGCTCGTCGCCGCCGAGCGTGAACTGCTCCTCGCGGCCATCCGGGAAGCGGAACGTGGCCGAGAAGCGCTGGGGGGCCTCCGGGACGATCGTCACCGCCGCCGCGACGTCCTCGAAGGTGAGCGCGCGGTATCCCTGCGTGGCGACGGCGAGCGTGGCCAGGAGCCCGGCCACGGACAGGAGGAGCACCCCGAGCAGCGCGCCCGAGACCGCGCCGAGCGCGCGTCGGCTCCTCAGGGCAACGAGGCCGATGGCCAGGAACGCGAGGCTGCCGATGGACAAGAGCAGCGCGGCGGTGAGCAGCCAGCTCTTCATGCCGGCACGGTCCTACTCGCCCGGGTCTGCTCCCGGCTCTCTCCAGCCGGCCCGCACGAGTCCCAGGGTCTGCAGCGCCCGCCCCACGACCCCGCGTGGCCGGGCCACGGCCAGCGCCGGGCGGCGAATGCGAAGCCGCTCGGCCAGATCGTCCAGCAGCGAGTAGGCGACGGGCGTCACCAGCAGGGTCAGGACGAGTGACAGGGTCTGCCCGCCGATGATCACCACCGCGATCACCCGACGCTCCTCCGCCCCGGGACCGGTGCCGATGGCCAGCGGGATCATTCCGGCCACGAAGGTGAGGGTCGTCATCAGGATCGGCCGTAGCCGGTCCCGGTTGCCCTGCAGGACGGCGGGCAGCCGCTCCATGCCGGCCGCGCGCAGCGAGTTCATGTGGTCGATCTGGAGGATCGCATTCTTCTTGACCACGCCGAAGAGGACGAGGATCCCGAGGGCCGAGTAGAGGTTCAGGGTGTTCCCGGTGAGCCACAGCGATGCGAGGGCGAACGGCACGCACAGGGGCAGGGAGAGCAGGATGGTGAACGGATGCACCAGGCTCTCGAACTGCGCGGCCAGGATCATGTACATGAAGACGATCGACAGGGCGAAGGCCAGCGCCATCTCCACGAAGGTCCGCTCCAGCTCCCGGGCGCGGCCCGAGATCACGGTGTCGTATCCGGGCGGCAGATCCATGCGGACGACCTCCTCGCGGAGCGCCTCGACCCGGTCGGCCAGGGCGTACCCGGGCGCCACGTTGGTCCGCAGCCGCGCTTCCCGGGCGCGGTCGAGGCGATCGATGCGCGAGGCGCCCCACGCCGACGTCACCGTGACCAGGTTGTCCAGCCGTGCGATGCCTCCGCCCGCCCGGGGCACCCACAGGAGACCGATCAGCCCGGGGTCGTCCCGGTCCTCCTCCCGGAGCCTCAGCTGGACGTCGTACTCGTAATTCGCCCGCGGGTCGTAGAACCGGGTGACCTCACTGTCGCCTCCCACCATGACCTGCAGCGCGGTGGCGATGTCGGCGGTGTCCACGCCCAGGTCGGCGGCGCGCTCCCGGTCGACGCGGATGCGGAGCTCCGGCTTGTCGAGCTTCAGGGTGGTGTCGGCGTCGATCAGGCCCAGGTCCTCGGAGCGCTGGCGGAGGCGCTCGGTGTAGGCGGCCAGCTGGTCGAGGTTCGGACCACGGAGGATGAAGTCGATGTCGATGAATCCCCCCGCGAACTGGAACCCCGACGGGTTCCGCACCTGGCTGCGCACGCCCGGGCTCGCGATCGCACGCAGCCGTCGCCGCACCTCCTGCATGATCTCCTGCTGGGAGCGGTTGCCCCGGAAGGCGGCTCCGGGATCGCCGCGGAGCAGTCCGCGGACCAGGCGCCCGATGGAGAACACTCGCTCCTCGTGGGGCAGGAGAGCCACGTACATGCGGGCCTCGTTCACCGACCCCAGGAAGGATCCACCGGCGGTGGCGAGCACGAGGCGGACGCCGGGCACCTGCCGCAGCTCTACCGCAACCTCTCGCACCAGGCGGTCCATGACCGGCAGGCTGGTCCCCTGCGGGGCATTCATCCGAACCTCGAATTCGCCCTCGTCGACGCCGCTCGGCAGGTAGTCGCGTCCGAGCGTCTGGTAGAGCGGCACCATGGAGGCCATCACGACGAGCGCGATCAGGCTGACCGCGAGGCGATGCCGCATGGCGAGCCCGAGGCCGGCCAGGTAGGCCCGATCGAGCCGACGGTAGAACCCGGCCCGCGAGCCGGCCTCGTGCTCGGGCCCGGATGGCGCGCCGCCCGGACGCAGCAGGCGCGCGCTCATCATGGGCGTGAGGGTGAACGACACGAGCAGGCTGACCATGACCGCCACCCCCGCGGTCAGGCCGAACTGGTACAGGAAACGGCCGGAGATGCTCGACATGAAGGATACGGGCAGGAAGATCACCACGAGCGACAGGGTCGTGGCCATGACCGCCAGGCCGATGTCGGCGGTCGCGGCGCGGGCCGCCTCGAGCGGCCGCATCTTCTTCTCCTCCATGAACCGGAAGATGTTCTCGAGCACGACGATCGCGTCGTCGATGACGACGCCCACCATCAGCACCAGGGCCAGCATCGTGACGCTGTTCAGGGTGAAGCCCAGGAGGCGCATCATCGCGAAGGTCGTGATGACCGAGGCGGGAATGGCGACCGCGGCGATCAGCGTCGAGGCCCAGCTGCGCATGAAGACGAGGACCACCAGCGAGGCCAGGATCGCGCCCAGGACCAGGTGCACGTTGATCTCGTGCAGGGCCGCGTGGATGTAGCGCGACTGGTCCTGGAGCACCTCGACCCGGACGCCGGGCGGCAGCGCGGCCGCCGCCTGCGCGAGGTTCGCCTTGGCCGCGGCGATCGTCGCCACCGTGTTGGCGCCGGACTGCCGGCGCACGTCGAGGACGACGGCGCGCGTGCCGTTGAGGCGGGCGATCGAGCGCTCCTCCTTGGTCCCGTCCTCGGCCCGGCCCAGATCGCGAATCCGCACCGGCACCCCGCCCACCGTGGTCACCACCAGGTCGTTGAAGGCCAGGGCGTCGGGCAGCCGCCCCATGGTTCGGAGCGCGTGCTCCCGCAGCGGGCCGGTGACGTTGCCGCCGGGCAACCCGGAGTTCTGGCGCTGGAGGGCGTCCCGGATGACCGTGATCGGAAGCCGGTAGGCCGCGAGGCGGCCGGCGTCGATCCGCACGTCGATGGCCCGCTCCAGCCCTCCGACGATGTCGACCTGGCCGACCCCGCTCGACCGCTCCAGCCGGAGCTTCACCACCTTGTCGGCCAGCTCCGTGAGCTCGCGGATCGGCAGGTCGCCCGACAGCGCCACCGTCAGTACCGGAGACGACTCGTTGTCGAACTTGGAGACGATAGGCGGCTCCGCGTCCTCGGGGAGCTTGCGCAGCACCGTGGCCACCCGGTCCCGGACGTCCTGGGCCGCGGTCTCGATGTTCACCGAAAGGTCGAACGTCACGATGACGATCGAGCTGCCCGCGGCGGAGATGGAGCGCATCTCCTCGATGCCGGCGACGGTGTTGACGACCTCCTCGATGCGCTGGGAGATCTGGACTTCCACCTCCTCGGCGGAGGCGCCCGGCAGCTGGGTCCGGATCATCACGGTGGGCACGTCCACCACCGGGAAGCGATCGACGCCGAGCCGGGCCCAGGACACCGCGCCCACGACCACGAGGGACAGGACCAGCATCGTCGCAAAGACCGGCCGGCGGATGCAGACCTCGGCGAGCTTCTGCATGCGCTACCTCGGCCCGGCGCCGGGCCGGCTCGGGGCGGCGCCGGCGACCGTCACCGGCGCCCCGTCGTGGAGCTGGGCGAGACCCGAGGTGGCGACCTGCTCGCCGGGCTGCACGCCCTTGACGACCTCGATGAGCCCGCCCGTGCGCGCGCCCAGGCCGACGGTCCGCTCACGAGCCACTCCACCCGCCACCACGAACACCTTGGTGATGCCGGCGAAGTACGCGACCGCGGCCTCCGGGACGAAGGCCACCGCCTGGTCCTGGCGCAGGAGCACGGCGGCCCGCGCGAAGAGGCCGGGCCGGAGAAGCCCCTGCGGGTTGGGCACCTCGGCCTCGATCGTGACGGTTCGGCTCGTCACGTCCACCGCCGGGCTGACGCGCGTCACCCGTCCGGGGAAGTCGCGGTTGGGGAGCGGATCGACCCGGATGTGCACGGGCTGGCCCGGTCGCAGCTCGAGCGACGCGTGCTCGGGCACGGTGCCGGTGAACTTCAGCACGTCGGTGCGCACGATGGTGAACACGGCCGTGTTCTCGGTGACGTACTGGCCGGGATTGAGGTGGCGGCGGGCGATGGCGCCGGTGATGGGCGCCCGGAGCGTGACGTCGGTGAGCTTCTTGCGCGCCAGGGCCAGGTCGGCCTCGCGGCGCCGCAGCTCGGACTCCGCCACCCGGACCGCCGAGCGATCGCTCTCCAGGTTGGCCTCGGCGACTCGCACCCGGTCGGGGAACTGCCCCAGCTCGACCTGGGACGTCTCGTGCAGCGCGGCCGCCGTCTCGTACTGCGTCCGGGCCACGTCCACTTCCCGCGGCGCCACCAGCGCCTCGGTGGCCAGCTTCCGCATCCGCGCCAGGTTGGCCCGCGTCTCTTCGAGCCCGGCTCGCGTCCGGTTCAAGGCGGCCTCCAGCGACCGACGGCTCGCGCGCACCTGCTGGAGCTGGGCGAGGGTCGCCTGGACCTGCGCCTCGGCCCGCTGCAAGCCGTCCCGGGTGGCCCCGACCCCCGCCTCGGCCTGCTCGACGGCCAGCGCCGCCTCGCGCGGGTCCTGCTCCGCCACCACCTGGCCGGCTTGCACCCGATCGCCGAGATCCACCAGGAGGCGGGCCACGGTTCCGGCGATGGAGGTGTTGAGGATGACCTCGTCCCACGCCAGGAGGCTCCCGGTGGCGTCGACCATGCGGTCGAGCATCTTGGCCTCGACCGGGGCGACGCTCACCGCGGTGATCCGGGAGCCGCCGGTGGCTCCGGCGGGCGCCGGCTTGCGCTCGACGGCACTGGGCGGCTCCCCCGAGCAGCCGGCTCCGGCCGCGAGCCCGAGCAGGAACGCCGAGAACACACGGGCCGTGCGTCGTCGCTGGGCGGGGCGCGGGCCGCTCACGTCGGCCGGTCTCCGGGCGGCCACGCCATCCAGTGTAGTCGACATCGCATGGGCCGCAAATGCCCAGGCGGTTCCCACCCGGTCGCCGGCGCGGCAGCCGGCGAGGCCGAGAGAGGCGCCTGCTCCGCCGGGGGTCCGATCACCTGACGTCTACAGCCGCGCGATCACCCGATCCGCGAAGTCGTCGATGACGCGGTACTGCCGGTTGAGCGGCGGATAGCGCACGATCTGGGCGACGCAAACGGTGCGGGAGTCGGGGCATGAAGGTCTCATGGACTCAGCTAGTGCATCACGAGGCCGCCGGTCACGTTGATGGCCTGGCCGGTCATGTAGGACGACTTGCTGGAGGCGAGGAAGCCGACCACGTTGGCCACGTCCTCCGGCGTCTCGATACGGCCCAGGGGGATCTGCTCCACCCGCTGCTTGAGGTACTCGCCGGGCCGAAGCCCCATGAGCCCCTCGCCCGCTTCGCGGTCGACCTGGAAGATCATGTCCGTCTCCACGATGCCGGGGCAGACGCAGTTGGCGCGGATGCCGTCGGCGGCGTGGGCCAGGGCGAGGCTGCGGGTCAGGCTGATCACCGCGGCCTTGGTGATGCCGTAGACCAGCGATGTCTTGAGCCCCATCTTGCCCGCCATCGACGCCAGGCTGATGATGTTGCCCCGCCTGGCCTTCACCATGTGGCGCAGCACCGCCTGGCTGGCGAAGAACACGCCCTTGGCGTTGACCGCGAGCAGCCGGTCCCAGTCCGCCTCGGTCACATCCGCGGTGTGCATGGACTTGTGGATGCCCGCATTGTTGACGAGGATGTCGAGGCGCCCCATCTCGGCCACCGTGCGATCGGCCATCGCCTGCAGATCCGGCAGCCGGGTGACGTCGGTGCGAACGGCGAGCGCGCGGCGCCCGAGCTTGCGAACCTCGTCGGCGGTGCGCCGGCCGGTCGCCTCGTCCACCTCCGCGACGACGATGTCGGCGCCCATGCCGGCCAGCTCCAGCGCAATGGCGCGGCCGATGTTGCGCCCGGCGCCGGTGACGATCGCGACCTGCCCCGCGAGCTCCATCTCAGCAGCACCCGCCCGAGATGCCGGGCCGCCGCTGGATCAACTCGACGCGGACATCGTCGGGCGCCTGCACGAAGCAGATGCGGGGACCGCCCGGGATCTCGATCGGGCCCTCGAGCAGCCGGGCCCCGAGCCCTTCGAGGCGCGCGATGTCCGCCTCGAGGCTGTCGGAGTCGAAGCCGAAGTGCTCGAGGCCGTGGTGGGCGCGGGCGTCACCGGGACCGAGGCTCTCGCCGGTGCGCGCGCCCGAGATGTTGACCGGGGTGCCGTCCTCGCTCTGGCAGCGCACGAAGCGGTCGCCGAAGACGCGCGTCTCGTCGGAGACGATCCGGAAGGCGAAGGCTCGGACGTACCACTCGGCGGTCTTGCGCGGGTCGGCGGCCTTGAGATGGATGTGGTTGATCCGGTAGGGCATGGCGGTGTCCTTTCCGCTGCGGTATCGTCGGGGCCGCGCCCGCGTCACGGCGGCGCGGGCGGCCGCGCGCGCCGGTCGACGCCGCGCGAGCTATCGACGCCGCGCTAGAGGATAGTCTCACCCGCACGCCGGTTCAACCGGCCCGAGCAGAACTCGGAGTCAGACCGGCGCGGCCGAGAGGGAGTGCTCCATGGACATCGGCTGCCACCTGCCCAACCAGGGCCCGCTCGCCACCGGCGAGGCGCTCGTGCGCTTCTGCCGCGAGGCCGAGCGTCGTGAGGTCGCCTCGCTGTGGGTGAGCGACCACGTGATCTTCCCGCGCAGCGCCACCGGCAGCTATCCCGGCGGGCGCTTCCCGCATCCGCCCGACAAGCCGTATCTCGAGCCCGTGACCGTGCTCGCGGCGG